>Ga0070728_10000349_pt1 | contig 98408 bp, 80 predicted proteins | sample tdDd471_FD_66723 | JGI IMG/M metagenome (GOLD analysis project Ga0070728, IMG submission 66723) | Marine sediment microbial communities from the Atlantic coast under amendment with organic carbon and nitrate - tdDd47.1 | ecosystem: Environmental > Aquatic > Marine > Coastal > Sediment | place... | reverse complement strand
CATCGCCTGGGCGTTGCCGGTCATCTCCCGCGCGGCCTTGCCGAGCCGGTCGACGATGCCCTTGACCCGGCTCTCGAACGCGTCGGCCAGCTGCACCCGCTGGACCTGGCGCTCCTCCGAGGCCCGCTTCTCCGCTGCGATCTGCTCGGCCTGCAGGCGCTCGACCTCGATCGCGTTGTCGCGGAACACGGCAACCGCCCGGGCCATCTCGGTGATCTCGTCGCGGCCGGCGGTGTCGACCTCGGTGTTGTGCTCGCCGCCGGCGATGACGCGCATCGTCTCGGCAAGTTGGAGCAGCCGCCGCACGACGGCGCGGTTGACGACCAGCCAGCCGATGGCGAGACCCACGAGGATGCTGACCGCGGCGATCGCCGCGAGCGCCATCTCGCTGCGGTCGACCGCGGCGTTGGCGGCGCTGGCTTCTACGTCGGCCTGCTGCATCGCGCTGGCGACCTGCTGGTCGACCATGGCGTCGAAGCGATGGGCCAGGCCCTGCACCTCGGCGAGGGCGTTGTTGGCCTCCTTCTCCTCGGCCAGGACCTGCTGCCGACGCTGGAAGACGTTGCCGTCCTCCCGGCCGAGGGCGATCAGCGCGCGGGCCTTGTCGGCGGCGGCGACCATCGTCTCGGTGTCGGAGAGCTCATCCGCTAGATCCGTGAGGGTCTCGGCGGAGCTGGCAAAGGCGTTCTGCAGGGTCGTCAGGTGCTCGACGTCGGCGGCACTGGCGGCGGCGGTCATCAGGCCGATCGAGAGGTTGGCCTCGGCAAGGGTCTCGAGCATCTGCCGGAGCCCGGCGACATCGATCTGGATCAGCGTGGAGATGCGATCCTCGAGATTGGCGGAGAGGTCGCTGCTGCCCCCGATCAGTCCGATCCGGGCGGCATCGACCACCGGGGTCACCGCCGCTTCGAACGCCTGGGCATTCTCCACGATCTCGCCGTCGAACCGCTTGCGCTGCTTCTGGACCTCCTCGTACTGCTCCGGCGTCAGGTCGACCCAGCTCAGCTCGCCCTTGCGGATCGCGAAGGCGGACCATTCGCCGACACCGAGGTGGATCAGCTTGGTTGCCAGCTCGGCGAGCGCCTTGCCCTCGCTGCTCTGGGGCAGGTTGGCGATGGTCTTCTGGGTGGCGATCGCGGCCTGGCCGAACACGGTCTCCTCGGCCGCGAGGGTATCGAGGTCGGCGATCTGGACCGAGCGCGCCATGATGCCGAGCAACCGCTGCCCCTCGGCCGACAGCGTCAGGGCCGCCTGCAGCGTGGCGACCTCCTGCTGGACCAGGTAGTCGATGTTCTCGTTGACCTGGTCGATGGTCTTCTCGCTGGATTTCGAGAGGTTGTCGGTCGCTTCCTCGACCCGCGGCCGGATCTCGGCCAGGAAGTCCCGATGCCCGGCTAGCGCCTGCTCCATGGCGGTGGCGAGGCTGCTGCGGGCGACCTCGCGGCGCTTGACCGCCTCGTCGAGGGCGGTGAGCTGCTCGCGCAGGCCCTGGGCCAGCGGCCGGATGGTGTTCCCGGTCGCCTCGTCGAACCCGGCCAGCGTCTCGGTGGCGGCGTCCACCTGGCGCAGGCTGGTGGCCATCTCCTGGCGGGCGGCGTCGCGGGCCTCGTCGGTCGTGGCGGAAATGATGTTCGGCGCGACGGCGGCGGCAGAGGCGGACTCGGCGGCGAGCTGGAAGCTGCTCGACAGCACCGGGACCGCCTGATTGGTGATGTTGTCGAGCGTGCCGCGGACGTTCTCGAAGGCGGCCCAGGAAAGCCCCACGGCGACGACGGTCAGCGCCGTGGTCGCGCCGAAGGCCGAATACAGCCGGGGGCCGATACCGAAACGGGTCCGGCGCTCGGGAGTCGCAACTTCGGCGCTCGGTTCGTTGTCGGTCATAGGCATTCCTCCCTCGCACTTTTTGATTAGTGAGGGCGGAACCGCGGCGAGACCGGAACCGCCAGAGTCATTTTTTCAGGCACTACGTCGTGGGCGGAGCGTCGATCCCCGGTTTGTGGTCGGTCTTGGCACGTGCGCGGCGTACCGTCGCCAAGTCTTTCCCGAATGCACGGCGGAGCGGCGGACGAAAGTACGGGCGCGAAACCAGCGCTCGCGGCGGCCGGGTCTCTGCGCCTCGCAGATCGAGTTCTCGCGTTTGTGTCATCCCGCCTTCCAGTTTGCCGACTGTAACCGTCGCCGACAAAGGTTAACGTTAGGTTTCCGAGCGGTGCCACCGCGTACGTTGGCGATGACGACGGAGGGCAACCATGGCGATCCGGATACGAGGGGCGATGCTATTGGGCGCTGTGTTTCTGGCCGGCGGCTCCACGATTGCGGTTGCCGATCAGAAGGATCCGAGGCTGGACGCGTTGTTCTCGGAACTGACCGCGACCACGAGTTCGGAAAGGGCGCAGGCGCTGGAAGTCCGGATCTGGCAGCTCTGGGTGCAGCCGCCGGCCGGTTCAGGTGTCGACGACGCGATGCAGCGCGGACTGCGGTTCATGGCGCTGGGACAGGGTTTCGACGCCATGCGGGCGTTCGACGCGGTGGTGGAAGCGGCGCCGGAGTTCGCCGAGGGCTGGAACAAGCGGGCGACCGTGCGCTACGCGCTCGGCGATATCGACGGATCGATCGCCGACATCCGCCGGACCCTGGCGCTCGAGCCCCGGCATTTCGGCGCGCTGTCGGGCCTGGGACTGTGCCGGCTTTCTCAGGATCGACCGGCCGAGGCGCTCGAGGCGTTCGAGGCAGCGTTGAAGATCAACCCGCATCTCGACGGTCTGGCGAACATCGAGGCGCTGCGCGATCAGGTCCGCGGCAAGCCGCTCTAGCGGCGGTCAACCGCACAGCGCCTCGACGGCCCGCCAGTCCTCGACCGGCATGCCGGTGCCGCGCCCGGTCCCGCCGCGGCGCAGCTTCTCGGCCCGGTCGACCGACAGCGGATGGCTGCGCAGCCAGGTGACCGCGTCCAGTCCGCTGTCGACCTTGGCCAGCCGGTCGAAGAACAGCGCCCCGAGACCCGGATCGATGTCGAGCGCGTTCAGGACCCGGAGTGCCGCGGTGTCGGCGCCTTCCTCCTGGTCCCGGGTGTAGCTGTTGTCGAGCAGGAAACTGGCGACCGCGCCGGTGGTCCCGACGTTGAGCGAGACGCCGAACACGGCCGCCAGGGCGACGTCCACCAATTTGTCGCGCAACACGCGGGCCAGCGGGTCGCGGCGGGCGACGTGCCCGACTTCGTGGGCCAGCACGCTGGCCAGCGCCTGCGGCGACGCCGCCCGCTCGATCAGCCCGGAAGTCAGGACGATACGTCCGCCGGGCAGGGCGAAGGCGTTGACCAGGTTCCAGCGCACGGTCAGGACCTTGGGCGCGGGCCCGTCCAGCACCTCGGCCATGCGATAGGCCAGCCGGTCGAGCGCGGCGACGCCCTCCGGCTGGTCGCAGGCCGGATGCGCCTCGACCAGCTGCTCCAGCATGGCGTCCGACAGGCCGCCGCCCCAGCCGACCGGCAGGAAACGGGCGGCGTGCAGCGAGGCGAAGCCGGCGGCCGTCACGATCAGCACCACGACGAGGCTGAGAGCGATCGCCCAGCCGATTGCCGAGCGTCGAGCCGCGGTCGCCTGGCCGCGGTCGCCGAGCAACGGGGCCAGGGTCTCCCGAAGCGTCCGGTCGACGATGACCAGCCGGGCCTCGGGCGCGGCGCCGGTCGTCACCGTCAGGCGGTCGGCTCGCCCTTCGGCAGTTCGATAGCTGTCGGCCAGCGGCCACTCCAACGGGCATTCCGGCAGGGCCGCGGGATCGTCCGGCGCGATGACGATCCGACCGGCCGTCACGGCGACCGTGACCGGGTGATCGCGGGCACTGGCGCCGTCGAACAGCCGCGCGGGACGGCCCCGAACGGCTCCGTCAGAAGGCATCGAAGTCGCCGACCAGCCCTTCGCCGGCCACCGTGGCGTCGTCGTCGGCCTGCCGGACGGCAGCGAGGTCGACCGTGCCGAGCACCGCCATGTGACGGCAGACGAACCGGATCCGGCGCTCCCAGATCACCGGCATCAGCAGGAGATAGGAGAGCGCGAAAACCGCATAGACCGGCAGGATCCCGACGGCGATCTGCCATTGCATCGCAGAGGTGTCCGGCTGTCCGGCGTTTGCACCGGCCGCCGCCAGGCTCGCGTAGAGCCCGGGCAGGAGGGCCAGCATCGCGAGTGCACCGGGGCCGAACAGCAGGGCGCCGTTGCCGAGCCAGAGCCAGGCGTGGGCCCAGCCCGACGCGGTGAAGCCGAGGCGCAGCGGTCCGACGGTGGTGCTGTCGGCTGTCATTCGGAACAGCCGCGCTCGGTACCAGAAATACGAAAGGCCGAAGCTGAACGGCCAGAGCAGCCACGCCACGAGCCAGGACCAGAACAGGCTGCCCCCGGTGATGCCGCAGTCGACCGGCAGATTGCCGGCGCGCGCGCCCTGCAGGGCGTATCGGATCCGCCGGGCGTCCATCCACGGTTTGAACAGCCCCAGGGTCAGGGCCGTCACCAGGTAGGTCCACAGGGTCAGCCAGAGATAACCGCGTACGGTACCGGCCAGCCGTCCGCGGATGCCGCGCCAGCGGGTCCGCGAGGTGCGGTAACGCAGGCTGAGGTACCGCCCGAGGGCGACCAGCCAGAACAACCCGAGCGCATAGACCAGCGACAGCGAATCGGTGAGGCCGGGAGCCGTGTCGAGTACCGCCACCTGTAGGCCGGTCAGGACCAGGGCGACCGGCAGCAGGATCAGCACCACCACCTTCAGGAAGCCGACGAAGATCTCCAGGCCGGTGCCGGTGTACTCGAGCGGCTCGCCGTCGAATCGGATATGCGCCCACAGCAGTTTCCGGACCCGGGTGATCGCCCAGAACCGCCAGACCGACAGCGTCACCACCGTCAGCAGCGAATTGACGAAGTGGACCGCCAGGAGCGGCCAGTACCCCGGGGAGTCGTATCCGAGACGGGGTGCCGGTTTGAGCGAGCGGGTCGGGGACCAGGCCCGCAAGTCGTCGTTCCGGGCCGGTTCGGCCCGCCCCTCCTGCTGTTCCGTCATTTCCGTGCTGCCCCCTTCGCATCCGCAGACAGAGTACCCGTCGCCGGCGGTTCGACAACCATGGCGCTTCCCGTTGCCGTTGCGGCCGACACGACTATGCTGCGGCCACGGTCGATGACGGGAGATGAAGCGATGGCGGAGACGTTCGATCTGGTGGTTCGCGGCGGCACGGTGTTCACGCCCTCGGGGCCGACCGAGACCGACGTCGGGGTGCGCGGCGGCAAGATCGTCGCTCTCGGCGACCTCGGTGGTGCTGCGACCGCCTCGACGCTCGACGCCAAGGGCCTGCACGTGCTGCCCGGCGTGATCGACACCCAGGTGCATTTCCGCGAGCCCGGCCTGGAGCACAAGGAGGACATCGCCAGCGGCAGCAAGGCGGCGGTGAAGGGCGGCGTGACGGCGTTCTTCGAGATGCCGAACACCTCGCCGCTGACCCTCCACAAGGCCGACCTGGAGGACAAGCTGGCCCGCTCCGCCGGCCGGGCGTGGTGCGACCACGCCTACTTCGTCGGCGGGTCCGAGGACAACGTCGCCGAGCTCGGCGACCTGGAGCGCCTGCACGGCTGCGCCGGGGTGAAGGTGTTCATGGGCTCCTCGACCGGCTCGCTGCTGGCCGACAAGGACGAGCTGCTGGCCCGCATCCTGGCCAACGGCCGGCGCCGGGTCGCGGTGCACGCCGAGGACGAGGAGCGCCTGAAGGCGCGCCAGCACATCGCCAAGGAGGCGGCACATCCGCGCGCCCATCCGATCTGGCGCGACGAGCAGGCGGCGCTGCTGGCGACCCAGCGGATCGTCCGGCTCGGCACCGAGGCCGGCCGGCCGGTCCATGTGCTGCACGTCACCTGCGCGGAGGAGCTGGAGTTCCTCGGCCGGCACAAGGACGTCGCCACCGTCGAGACCACCCTGAACCACCTCACCATGGCGGCCCCCGAGTGCTACGAGCGGCTCGGCTCCAAGGCGCAGATGAACCCGCCGGTGCGCGACGAGCGGCACCGGGCGGCGCTGTGGCGGGCGATCGAGGACGGCACCATCGACGTCATCGGCTCCGACCACGCGCCGCACACGCTGGAGGAGAAGCAGCGGCCGTACCCGTCGAGCCCGTCGGGCATGCCGGGGGTGCAGACCCTGCTGCCGCTGCTGCTCGACCACATGGCCAAGGGCCGGTTGACCCTGCAGCGGCTGGTCGACCTGACCTCGGCCGGGCCGCAGCGGATCTACGGCATCGCCGGCAAGGGCCGGATCGCCATGGGTTTCGACGCCGATTTCGCGATCGTCGATCTGAAGGCCGAGCGCGAGATCACCGACGCCTGGATCGCCAGCAAGTGCGGCTGGACTCCGTTCGCCGGCATGGCCGTGACCGGCTGGCCGATCGCCACGGTGGTGCGCGGCAACCTGGTCATGAAGGACGACGAGGTGCTGGCGAGCCCGATCGGCGAGCCGGTGCGGTTCTGGTCGACGCTGCGGGGCAGCTGAGCGCGTCGGGTCGCGGAGCGGCTTAGGTCGGCCCTTCGTGGCTCCGCTTTGCGGAGCACCTCAGGGCGACAGAATTCTCACTATCGCCTTGAGGTGCCCGAAGGGCCGGCTCGGATGCCGGCGATCAGCTGCTGCGGCCGACGTTGCCGCTGCGCACCGGCACGCCGAACTCGCGGTGGCAGATCTCGGCCAGCTTCGCCACGCCCTCGCGGATCTGCTCGACCGACGGGTTGGCGAAGCACAGCCGCAGCTTGTGGCTGCCCGCCGCCGCGTCCGCCGACCATTCGCCGCCGGGGTTGATCGCCACCCCCTCGGCCCCGGCCGCCTTGAACAGCCGGGCGGTGTCGACCGCTTCGGGCAGGGTGACCCACAGGAAGATGCCGCCCTTCGGCGCCGCGAACTCGGCGGCCGCGCCGAACTCGCGGTTCACCGCCTCCATCATCGCCTCGCACTTGCCCTTCAGGGTGGTGCGCAGGGCCGCCACGTGGCCGTCGAACGGCCCGGCCAGGTACTCGGCCAGCACCATCTGCTCGAGCGCGCCGGTGCCGCCGTCGGTCTTCAGCGGCAGCATGCGGCTCAGCACCGGCCAGTCGGCGACGATGTAGCCGACCCGGAGCGCCGGGGCGATCGACTTGGAGAACGAGCCGCAGTAGACGACCCGGTCGCCGCCCGGCAGGCCCTTGATCGCGGTCGGCCGGTCGCCGTCCCAGATCAGGTCGGCGTAGCAGTCGTCCTCGACGATCGGGATGCCGTGGGCTTCGGCCAGCCGCAGCAGCTCGACCCGGCGCTCGACCGGCATGACCGAGCCGGTCGGGTTCTGCACGGTCGGGATGGTGTAGACGAACTTCGGCGTCGTGCCCTTGGCCTTCAGCGCGTCGAGGATGTTCGACAGCGCGTCCATGCGGATGCCGTCGCCGTCGAGCGGGGCGCCGACATAGGACGCGCCCAGCTTCTTCAGCCGGGTCATCGCACCGCCGTAGCAGCCCTCCTCGACGATCGCGGTGTCGCCGGGCTGGATGAATACCGCGTTGATCAGGTCGAGCGCCTGCAGCGAGCCGGAGGTCACCAGGATGTCGTCGGCGGAGCAGGCGAGGGCGGCCTTGGCGCCGAGGTGCCTGGCGATGCCCTCGCGCAGGGCCTTGTAGCCCTGCGGCCCGCTGTTCAGCCCGTAGGTGGCGAGCGTCGGCCCCTCGCGGGTCAGCACCGCGGAGGCAGCGGCGGCCAGATCGGCGACCGGCACGCTGCCGGCGTCGTTGTGGCCGCCGACGAAGTTGTACTTCGGGAAGCCGCCGAAGCGGGCGGCGGGCGCCGGCAGGTCGGCGCGCAGGAACGGCGTGTAGTCGAAGCTCATGGGGTTTCCTCGGTGGGGTGCGGCTTTACGAATGCTGCCGCTAGAGATTGTACGGTACCCGCACGCCCGGCGTCTGGGGCGGGAAGTCCTTGGTGTTGCGCGTGACCAGGATCATGGACCGAACGTCGGCCGACGCCCAGATCACGGCGTCCGGCAGTTTGATCCGATGCTGCCGTCGCAACGCAATGGCGCGTTCAGCGATGTCACCCCACAGCGGAACGATGGTGAACCCTTCCAGGAAGCGGCGGGTCGCCTCTTCGATCTCGGGGGAGGCGCCGACCATCACCTCGATCCATGTGATGACGCTGATCGCCTTCTCGTCGTACCTGGACAGTTCCTCACGGGCTTCCGGGACCGCGTTGAGGAAGTCGACGAGAATGTTCGTGTCGAACAGCGCGCTCACCATTCGCCGCGCACTTTCTCCTGGTAGGCAAGCCCATCAGTCGTGCGCTGACCCCAGAGCCCGAAGGCGTCCTCGACGGCCTGCCGGTTTCGTTTCGCGAGATAATCCGCGACGGCCTCGCGGATGAGCGCGGCACGGGAGCGCTTCTGCTCCTTCGCGAGACGATCGAGGTCCCGGATCTGCTCCTCTTCGATATCCACGAGCGCACGCATGACCAGCCTCCGGACCGTTGGACACTGATGTGATATATGATGTTGATATCATATATCACAATGCGCTCGGCCTACTACTTCGTCGGCTTCTCGCCGGTGACCACCGGCCCGACCCGGTCGCCCAGGATCGGGAAGCGGACCACGCCGTCGGAGGCCTCGTAGACCCACTCCTCCAGCGGCCCGGCCTTGTTCAGGGTGTCGGGATCGCCCAGCGCCTTGCGCAGCTCGTCCTTGGTCGCGGCGTGCTCGGCCTTCTTGACGATGTCGGCCTTGGAGTCCTGGTGGAAGCAGGCGCCGAGCGCCAAGGTGGCGGCCAAGGCGAGGGCGGCAAGCAGGGGGCGGGCGGTCATGGTCGAGGCTCCGGTGTGGAATCGGTCGGGACAGGGTACAGCAACGCGTCTCGGCGTCACCGGCTCCCTGGCTATCCCGCCCGCGCGTCCTCCAGGATCATCGCCGAGGCCTTCTCGGCGATCATGATGGTCGGCGCGTTGGTGTTGCCGGTGGTCAGCACCGGCATCACCGAGGCATCGACCACTCTGAGGCCAGCGAGCCCGTGCACCTTCAGCCGCGGGTCGACGACGGCCATCGGGTCGGTGCCCATCTTGCAGGTGCCGACCGGGTGGTACAGCGTCGTGCCCTCGCGCCGGGCGAAGGCCTCGACGGCCTCCGGCGAGGTGACGTCCGGGCCAGGGCGGGTTTCCGACACGCTGTGCTGGTTCAGGGCCGGGGCCGCCAGGATCCGCCGGGCATGCTCGAAGCCGGCCAGCATCACCCGCAAATCGTCCGGGTCGGTCAGGTAGTTCGGCCGGATCTTCGGGCGGGCGAGCGGATCGGCGCTCTCGGCCATCACGGTGCCGCGGCTGCGCGGCCGGGTCGGGCAGATCACCAGCGACAGGCCGGGCTCGTTCTCCAGGGTCAGCACCCGGCTCACGTCGTAGCTGGCCGGCGTGAACAGCAGTTGCAGGTCGGGGCTGGCGAGGCCTTCGCGCGACCGGCAGAACACCATGGCGCTGGTCACCCCGAAGGTCAGCGCGCCGTTGCCGAACAGGAAGTACTTCATGATCTCGCCGGCGACCCGCGGCAGGCGCGACAGTTCGTTCATGCTGACCGCGCCCTTCACCCGATGCACCACGCGGGCGACGTAGTGGTCGGACAGGTTGCCGCCGACGCCCGGCAGGTCGTGCACCACGTCGACGCCGATCGAGCGCAGGTGCTCGGCCGGGCCGATGCCGGAGACCTGCAGCAGGTGCGGCGAGTTCACCGCGCCGCCGGCGACGATCACCTCGCGGTTGGCCCGCACCGTGCGGTCGCGGCCGCGCTGGCGGAACGCCACGCCGGTGCAGCGCTTGCCGTCCATCAGCAGCCCGGTCGCCACCGCGTCGGTCTCGACCAGGAAGCCGCCGCGTCCGCGGGCGCGCTTGAGGTAGGTCTGGGCGGTCGACCCGCGGAACCGGCCGACCCGGGTCATCTGGCTGTAGCCGACGCCCTCCGGCTCGGCGCCGTTCAGGTCGGCGCTGTACGGGAAGCCGGCCTGCTGGGCCGCCTCCACGAAGCGGTGGGTCAGCGGCAGGATGGTGCGGTAGGCCTCGACCTCCAGCGGTCCCTCGCGGCCGCGGTACTCGTCGTCGCCGCCGCTCCTATAGCTCTCGGAGCGGCGGAAGAACGGCAGCACCTCGTCCCAGGTCCAGCCGCGGCAGCCGGACTGCGCCCAGCCGTCGTAGTCGGCCGGGTTGCCGCGCACGTACAGCATGCCGTTGATCGACGAACTGCCGCCCAGCACCCGGCCGCGCGGCCAGTGGATGGCGCGGTTGCCGGAGCTCTCCTCGGGCTCGGAGGCGTACATCCAGTTGACGCTTGGCTGGTACAGCAGGTGCTTCACGCCGGCCGGGATATGGATGAACGGATGGCGGTCGGGCGGCCCCGCCTCCAGCAGCGCCACCGTGGCGCCGCCCTCGGTCAGCCGGTCGGCCAGGACGCAGCCGGCCGAGCCGGCGCCGACGATGACGTAATCGAAGCTGTCGCTGCTCATGGAAGCCCCCAGGTGAGGCCGGAAGCATCGCAAGCATCGCCGGTTCGGATCAATGAAGATCGTTGCTTAGGCAATGGATCGGCAGAATTGACCCCACGGCATCTTGCGTTCGGCCGCCGAATGGCCATTCTGTCTGCCACGCGACCCAGGTCGTATGTAGATACACAGTTTGCGTGAGACGAGGAGATCCGCCATGACCGCCTGCATCGTCGGTTGGTCGCACCTGCCCTTCGGCAAGCACGAGGGCGAGGATGCCGAGAGCATGATCGTGAAGGTCGCGGCAGATGCCGTGGCGGACGCCGGTCTGGAGCCCAAGGACATCGACGCGGTGTTCCTCGGCCACTTCAACGGCGGCTTCGAGAAGCAGGACTTCACCGCCTCGCTGGTGTTCCAGGCTTCCGACGATTTCCGCTTCAAGCCGGCGACCCGGGTCGAGAACGCCTGCGCCACCGGCAGCGCCGCCGTCCATCAGGGCCTGACCCTGATCGAGGCCAAGAAGGCGCGCCGGGTGCTCGTGGTCGGCGTCGAGAAGATGACCGCGCTGCCCGGCAAGGAGATCGGCGAGACCCTGCTGAAGGCCAGCTACCTGAAGGAGGAGGCCGGCATCGACGGCGGCTTCGCCGGGGTGTTCGCGCAGATCGCCCAGGCCTACTTCCAGCGCCACGGCGACCAGTCCGACGCGCTCGCCCGGATCGCCGCCAAGAACCACAAGAACGGCGTCGCCAACCCGTACGCCCAGATGCGCAAGGACCTCGGCTACGAGTTCTGCCGGAACCCGAGCGAGAAGAACCCGTTCGTCGCCGGCCCGCTGAAGCGTACCGACTGCTCGCTGGTGTCGGACGGTGCGGCGGCGATCGTGCTGACCGACGTCGATACCGCGCTTGGCATGAACAAGGCGGTGGCGTTCCGTGCCGCCGCGCATTCCAGCGACTTCCTGCCGATGTCGAAGCGCGACATCCTGAAGTTCGAGGGCTGCACCTCGGCCTGGCAGAAGGCGTTCGCGCAGTCCGGTCTGAAGCTCGACGACCTGTCGCTGGTCGAGACCCACGACTGCTTCACCATCGCCGAGCTGATCGAGTACGAGGCCATGGGCCTGGTGCCGGAAGGCCAGGGTGCGCGCGCCATCGCCGAGGGCTGGACCCAGAAGGACGGCAAGCTGCCGGTCAACCCGTCGGGCGGGTTGAAGGCCAAGGGCCACCCGATCGGCGCCACCGGCGTGTCGATGCACATCATGGCGTCGATGCAGGTGCGCGGCGAGGCGGGCGACATGCAGGTCGCCGGCGCCAAGCTGGCCGGCATCTTCAACATGGGCGGGGCGGCGGTCGCCAACTACGTCTCGATCCTGGAGCCGCTCCGGTAAGTCGATGGGGTACGGCGTCCGGTTCGCGCGTCCCGACGAACTGGACGCCCTTCCCGCCATCGAGATCGCGGCCGACGTCCGCTTCGAGGCGACGGCCCATGCCGGCTTGGTGGCGTCCTACCCGACCACCGAGATCGCCGACTTCGCCGACGCCCAGGACCGCTGGTCGCTTTGGGTGGTGACCGGCGAGGGCGACCGGCCGGTCGGGTTCGCGCATTGCCGGCGGGTCGGCGACGACGACATGTATGTCGCCCAGATCTCGGTCCATCCCGAGCACGCCGGCAACCGGCTGGCGGCACGGCTGCTGGACCGTCTGGCCGGCTACTGCGGCCCACGCGGCCTGCGCCGCCTGACCCTCACCACCTTCCGCGACGTTCCCTGGAACGCCCCGTACTACGCCCGGCTGGGATTCCGCGAGGTGACGGACCTGGCCCGAGAGCGGTTCCTCGACCGGCAGATTTCCGATCAGATCCAGGCGGGTTTCTCGCCCGAGAGCCGGGTCGCGATGGTGCGGGACATCGCCGGTCTCCACGGACGCTAGCGGCTCTCGGGGCGTAGTTCGCCCCTTTCCGACGGCACTGGCGACACTCGAACCCATCCAACGCGCCGCTGCGGCTGTCCGGCCTGCCGATGTCCACTCTGCCGCCGAGCCGAACCGCTGCGCCCCATCTTCCCCGCCTCCGATGAGCACCCAGCCGGGGCAGTGCCCGGGGGGCGGTCGGCGATTCACGCTCGGATCACGGTCGCCGGTCGAAGCTTCCCGAGGTCGCTGAGCGCCGAGAGCGCGCGGCGAGGCGGGGCGGGCCACGAAGGGCCCGAGACGTAGGGGAGAGCGGACGATGACTGAGCGGCGGCACGGCGGCGCGTCGACTGACGCGGGCGACGATTGGCATGGGCAGGCGGCCCCCGGCTATCAGGACGACCATTTCCGCAATCTCTTCGGACCGACTTGCGCGGGCGAATGCTTCCAGGGATACGGCCCCGCGCGCCGTGCGGACACCCGGCGGATGCTCGAGGGGTTGGCCGATCGCATGACCAAGCCATACGCCTGGCCGCAGGGCTGGGCGAGCGAAGGCCGGGATCCGGGGGACAACCCGTGCATTCCCGCCGGCTACACCTATCTGGCGCAACTGGTCGCGCACGATCTCGTCCACACGTCCGCGCCGTTCCCGAATCCCGCCCGCCCGCCGGCTCGTCAGCGGAACCGCCGGCAACTGCCGCTGATGCTCGACACGATCTACGGCGGCGGCCCGTCGGTGACGCCGCACGTCTATGCCCTGCCGGCCCGCCGGCTCGTCCCCCGGACCCGGCTGCGCCTGGGGAAGGTTCGGCAGCCGGACACCGCGGTCATCCGAGGGGGCATTCGCGAGGATCTGCCGACGGTGGACATCCCGCGTACCGCGTGCCCGCACCTCAACGACTCACCCCCTGCCGGGTGTCCCGATGTTCTGATAGCGGACCCGCGCAACGACGACAGCCTTATGCTTTCCCAGCTGACGGCGCTCTTTCACCTGCTCCACAACGCCGTAATGGCCGAGTTGGAGAAACGACCGGAGCTGGCCCCGGAGATTCCGCACAAGGCGGTGGCTCAACGCTTTTCGCTGGCGCGCAAGGTGGTCACGCTGATCTACCGCCACATCGTGCGCAAGGACCTGCTTCGCCGTCTTCTGCACACGTCCGTCTACCACGCCTACGATCTCGACGCCGGTGACGTCGCGTTCATCGACCCGCAGGACGACCCCCGTCTGCCGATAGAGTTCTCCCATGCGGCCTATCGGGTCGGTCACTCGATGGTCCGCCCGGTATACCGGGTCAACGCAGAGGTCGGCGAGCAGGCGCTGTCGAGTGTCCTGCGGCAGACCTCGATCGAACCGGCCAGTATGCCTCTGCAGACCAACTGGCTCCTGCAGTGGGGGCTGTTCTTCAGGGTCAACGGATCGACCCCGAACGCGAGCCGCCGACTGGTGCCCGCAATGGCCCCGCATCTCTGGCAGGACTATGCATTCCCGCCGCAGGACGGCGGCCGCGGCGGCCTGCTGTATATCGACCTGATCCGAGGCGGCGACATGCGCCTGCGCTCGGTACAGTCGCTCATCGACCACCTGCCGCCCGCGCTCCGCGGCGCCTATCAGCTGCTGGCGGATCAGGGCTACCGCGAGACCAGTCTTGCGGCCTGGCTCAAGGCCGAGCGGTCGCGGCTGGATGCCGATCCTCTGGACGTCACGAAGCTGGCACAGGATCCGCCGTTGCAGTTCTTCCTGCTCCACGAGGCCGCGACGATCGAGGACGGCAAGAGCCTTGGGCCGCTCGGCTCGACGATCCTCGCGGAGGTCCTGATGGGGGCGATGCGTCAGGGTTGGGCGGAGATCGAGGACGATGCGATTGCCTACAAGGCCGCCGCCGATCTGTTCGACGCCAAGGCGCCGCCGCATCGCATGCGGGAGTTGATCGATTTCGTGGCGGACCGTCACGACCTGCGCGACGAGCGGTTGCTCGACTTCCGCTTCGTCTGACTTCCGGCGATTGGCCGATAGCATCAACCAAAGGAGGACTGTCATGTCTGACCCCACCGTCACCGACCCTGCTGCACCGAAGCCGCCGCACCCGCGTATGGCGGTCAAGGACTATGCCCTGCTTGGCCGCAAGGTCGCGGAGTGGGCCAAGGATCCCGCGAGCAGGCCGAGGACCGTGGCCGAGTTCAGGAAGCAGCTTCTGGACGTAGACAAGGGGGCGACGATCCCCGATCGGATCACCGGCGTGCTGTTCGTCCAGCCGACCTGGGACACGTTGGTCATCCGGCTTCCGACCAAGGAGCTGATCGAGGAGTCGGAGGCCAACATGAACCCCACGGACGCGATCTACATGGTTCCGGAGTTCTACAAGAACACGAGCCTGTCTGCCCTGGAACTGCTGTACTCGCGGATCGGCGACTACACGATCTCCGAGTGCAAATGACCCGTCGGCGCTCGCGCTACGCCAGCGCGAACGCCGCCTGAGGAGCGGGAACGCCGGCCAGGCTCAGGCCGTCGCGCAGGCGTTCCCACGACTCCCGCTCGCGGATCGGGAAGCAGTGCAGCAGCCATTCGGCGATCGCCCCGTCGTCGGGCGGCCCGCGGCCGTGCCAGTTCGACCGTATGAGTTCGATGAATCGCCGCCCCTCGGCCCGCGCCTCGGCGGCCCTGCCGAGATGGCCGAGGGCTGCGGCCTTCCAGGCCGGCAGGTTGCTGATCGCGTCGTTGGCGCGGTCGGCGGCCTCGACGCATCCCGCCGGGTCGCCGATCATGAACCGGGTGACCGCCTGGTAGCCCCAGTGCACCGGTGACGGTCCGATGCTCAGCGCCAGTGCCTGGGAGGCGATGTCGTGCGCGGCCTGCTTGCGGCCGCAGAACGACATTCCGAGTGCCGTGGACACCAGGGTCCAGGCGTCGTTCGGGTTGAGATCGTAGGCGAGGCCGTACGACACCTCGGCATGGTCGTGCTGGCCGTTCAGGGCGTAGGACCAGGCGAGGGAGAGCTGGGCCCTGGAATCCAGCGGATCGATCTGCACCGCCTGCTTGGCGATGGCGAGCGACTCGCGCGCGTTCTGTTTGGTCCGCTCCCGCCCCGGAAACACCAGGTGGTACGAGTTCTTGATCTGCACGAGGCTGCTGTAGGCGGGCGCGAAGTCCGGCGCCTCGTCGATGATCGACTGGAAGATCTCCTCGGCCCGCGTCTCGTCCGGCGGTTGCCAGCGGAAGCTGAGGTTCTGCCCGAGCAGCCAGCGGTCCAGGACGTCGAGGGAGACGCTTGGCTTGCCGGTGATCTGCGCGAGACGCTCGGCGGAGAGCTGCACGTTGAGGGCCATCGCGACGCGACGGACGATCAACTGCTGCGCATCGAACCAGTTGGACAGTGCCAGATCGTAGTTCGCGCTCCATACGAAGCGGCCGACTTCGCGATCCTGGAGCGTCAGCACCAGCTTGAAGACCTCCTCGGCCTTGTAGACCGTCGCCTGCAGCGAGTACTCGGGCAGGCTGGACGTCTTCGTCGGGCGTCGCAGGCGGTCCTCCGAGCCGCCGATGACCGACCATTCGCGGAACCGCACCAGACGGGCGATCAGGTCGTGTCGAAACCCCTGTATGATGTGGATCTCGTCCTCGGGAACGCCGCGGGCGTCGAAGTTGTCGACCACGAGCAGCATCTTCGCGGCCGACGTCAGTCCCGGCGGCAGCTCGGCGGCGGCGGCCGGCTGCCGCACGCTCGGAACCGCTGCGGCAGGCGGCATCGAGCTGCTGTCGGGGCCGGCCTTGATGGCCGCGACGACGGCCTGGGTCTCCTCCGACGGCTCCATGTCGTAGTCCTGGTCGAGGAGGTCCCACAACGCGGCATAGACATTGAGAGCCCGCGGAATGTTGCCGGCCGCTGCATGGGCGCGCATCAGCACCCGGCAGGCGCCCTCGTGGCTCGGATCGAGGTTGATCAGCGCTTCCGCGGCACGGGTCGCGCGCTCCGGCTGCTCCGCATAGGACTGGATGATCTGCTCGAGGTCGCGAACCAGGGTCTCGTGGAAGATCTGACGCTGCACCATCAGCCAAGCCCGGAGGGCCGGGTCCAGCTCCTCGTATCCGGCCAGCAGAGCCTCGGACAGACGCTGACTGGAGAGCAGCCGCGGATGGACCTCGCCCTGGCGGGCCCGGTCGACGACCTCCCACAGGTCGAGGCGGACCCGATGGCCATCGAGGCGGACGTCGTTTCGGCTCGTGATCAACGCGCCGGAGCCGGCCTCGTCGAAGGCGGTCCGCAGTTCGCGAAGAACCTGCCGCAGCGAGCCCCTGGCGCTGGTCTCGTCGGACTCGCTCCACAGCAACCCGGCGAGCCGTTCGCGCGATTCCCACGGTTCGGGGGTGATCGCCATGTAGGCGAGGAGCGCCTGCGCCTTGCGCGACCGAATGGCGAGCTCGGTCTTCCCGATCGTCGCGTTGAACCGGCCGAGCACGCCGATCTCGACGGCCGGCGAATCGCCGCCGGCCGACGCGCCCGAGACGACAGCATCGGAACTCAGCATTGTTCGGTCTTGGCCGCGGACAATTGATCGACAGACACATTACCCCCCTTTGTGCCTCGACCTGACAGTCAACGTTTACAGTAGTGCAAAACCATCAGTGTGTCCCCTGCCGCCACCGAATTCGGCCAGCGTGTATTTCAAACGATTGCCGGCAATGGGGGATTGCGGAATTTGAAGACCTGGCGCGAAAGCCTTCGTGACCGGGATTCCGACGTCGAGGCGTGTCAGATCGACGAACGCGACCTCGACCCCGGCGGCGGCAAGGCGATGCAGGACATGGGTGAGGGGGTCGCCCCCCGGCACCGACGCATGGCGGGGCCCGTCGATACCGTCGGCATGCAGCAGAGGGCAGTCGCCGTAGACCAGCTCGCGGGACCGGCGCGCGCGTTGGCGCTCACGCTCGGACAGCGCCGTCTCGCCACCCCGCGCCAGCTTGACCGCGATCAACTCGTTGCCGAGTTCGCCCTGGCACATCTCGACGAGGGCCGAGCGGACCGCGCCGTCGAGGTCGAGCCGGGCTGCGAGCCCGAACGCCAGATCGCGGCCGTCGGCGTTGCAGGACAAGGCCACGACGCAGGGGATGGCGAGGTCCGTGGTGATATCGAGAACCGACGTCCGGCGGTCGCTGCGACCCTGCCGAAGCGTCTGCAGATCGGTCTGGAACGCACGGCCGGCCGACGATTCCGGGGCCACATGCCTTCCTCGCCGCCCCCCGATCCACCAGAGCGCGGCGGCGTCGCGCTCGACGAGCTCCAGGACAGCCGACAGCGATGCCGCAGCGGTCGTCGGCCCGGCTGCGCAGCCGGTGCTCAGAGGAATCCGGGACTGCGCTGCCGCATGTTCCCGGCCGCGCAGGCAGAGATCCGCCGGCACGAGAATCGGCGAACCGGCCAGCGCGCGTTCCCCGGCGACCCAGTCGATCGCCGGGGCGGTCCCGTTCGAGGGAAATTCGAGCTGCGCAACGAGAGCGTCCGTGTTCGGCAGGAGCCGCTCAGGGTCGATCTCATCGGCCCTGCGGCGGACCGGTTCCTCGTCGCCGCGTTCCAGCTGCGACAGGTACTCGGCCGCTTCTCCCATGCAGGCGGCGAAGGCTGACTGGAAGCTCATGCCCGAGCCGGATACGCCGGCAACCCCGTCGCCACTGGCCCTCCAGCCGAGTTCGCGGGCATCGACCGTCGCCCCGAGAAACGACAGGCCCGGGGCCCGCGACACCGGGAGGGTGAACAGTGTGGGCAGTCGGCTGGCCAGCCGAACCAGGGAGGCCAGGTTCCCAGGGCCGGTGCCGTCGAATGCACCGAGGTAGGAGAGCAGTTGCCGCGCGGCCTCGCCCCCGGTCGCCTCTCCGGCGGTCTCCCCGGTCAGAATGCCGGCGGCGGATTCGAGCAGGGGGCGTTCGATCGTGTGCATGGGGTGCGTTTCCCTGGAGATAGGGCCACCGGCTCGCGAAGGCGCGGGTCGGTGAAGTCAACCAGGGATTGACGGAAGCGCCAAACGATGATGCGAACCGACGCGGCCGGGGCGAACGAACGCGGGGAACGGCCGCCGATCTCACCCGAGCAGCAGCGCCTCCAACTCCGCCTCGTCGCCGTCCTCGGCCTCCAGCGGATCGCGGGCGGTCAGCTTGTGGCGGATCACCAGGTCGGCCAGGGCGGTGCGGCGCGGGTCGTCCAGCAGGGCGCCGTCGCAGGCCAGCAGGCAGGCCGAGGCGGCGTGGTACAGGCCGGAGGCGACGGTACGGGCCCGCCGGTCGCCGTCCGGGCTCGCCGCGGCGGCCGCGTCGACGGCGGCGGCGGCTCTTCCGACCAGCCCGGTCAGCCGGGCGCGCCGGTCCTCGGGCAGGCCGGCCGCCGCCATCCGCGCCCCCAGCGAGGCCGCCAGGGCGGCGTGGGCGTGCTGCTTGCGGGCGGCGCGCAGCACGTCGAGCGCGACGATGTTGCTGGTGCCCTCCCAGATCGATCCGAGGTGGGAGTCGCGGACCAGCCGCGGCTCGATCCACTCCTCGATGTAGCCGACCCCGCCGCGCGCCTCCATGGCGTCGCCGGTCACCTTGCGGGCGTCGCGGCAGACCCGGAACTTCAGCAGCGGCGTCAGGATCCGGCGCAGCGCCGCGCCCTCGGCGTCGCCGGCATCGGCGCGGGCCAGGGCGTCGGCGGTGAACAGGCACATCGACAGCGCCTGCTCGGTCGGCAGCATCAGCTTCACGAGCTGGCGGCGCTGCAGCGGCAGGTCGACCAGCCGGCGGCCGAACGCCTTGCGGCCGCGCGCCACGGTCAGCGCCTCGCGCAGCGCCCGGCGCATCATGCCGGCGGCCCGCACGGCGTTCGACAGCCGCGACTGGTTGACCATCTCGGCCATCTGCACGAAGCCCTGGCCGGCCGGGCCGACCATCCAGGCCTTCGCACCTTCCAGGGTGATCTCGCCGGACGCCATCGAGCGGGTGCCGAGCTTGTCCTTCAGCCGGACGATCCGGTAGGCGTTGCGGCTGCCGTCCGGCAGGTCGCGCGGCAACAGAAACAAGGACACGCCCTTGATGCCCGGCGGCGCACCGTCCGGCCGCGCCAGCACCAGCGCCAGACCGGCGTCGGTGTTCGAGCAGAACCACTTGTCGCCGTACAGCCGCCAGCCGTCGCCGTCCGGCACGGCGCGGGTCACGGTGGCGCCCACGTCGGAGCCGGCGGCCCGCTCGGTCATGAACATCGCCCCCTGGATGTGGTCCTCCAGGGTCTCCGCCGTCAGGCCGGCGAGGTAGCGCTCGACCAGGGCCGGGTCGGCATAGCGGCGGATCGTGCGGGTCAGCGCGTCGGTCATGCTGATCGGGCACAGCAGCCCGAACTCCGACTGCGCGAACAGGTACTGGATGGCGTACTTGGCGGCGTGCGGCACCGGCTTGTCGAGGCCGAGCGCCGACCGGTGCGACATCGCCGCCATCGCCAGCTCGCCGAAGCCGATCCGCTCCATCTCGACATAGGCCGGGTGCTTCTCGATCCGCTGGCGGTCGTCGCCGTTGCGGTCGCGGTGGTGCAGGACCGGCGGGTTACGGTCGGCAGTGTGCGCCAGCTCGTCGAGCCGCCCGCCGACCAGGTCGCCGAGGCGCCGGAAGGTCGGGGTCAGCGTCGCGAGGTCGGCCGGAGCCAGGTACAACCCGAGCAGGGCGGCCAGCGACCGGTCGTCGTCGTAGGCGTTGATGCCACGGGTGTCCGGCTGCAGAAGGCTGCCGTCCCGAAGGGCCGCGGTCTCGGCTTCGGGGGACGCTGCGGCGAAGGAATCCATGGCGGGCTCCGGTCCAGGCGAGTCATTGTGGGGCGGAACCCTGGCACCCTGCCGCCGCCAGGGCAACCGCGCACGGAATTGAACGGAGAGGTAGTATGTCCGACAGCTTCAAGGCCTACGTCCTGCGGGAGGGCGAGGGCGGCAAGGTGACCGGCGCGTTCGAGGAGGTCGCGACCGCCGACCTGCCGGACGGTGACGTCACGGTCCGGGTCGCCTACAGCACCGTGAACTACAAGGACGGCATGGTGATGAACGGGATCGGCCGGCTGGTCCGGAAGTACCCGCACGTGCCGGGCGTCGACTTCTCCGGCACCGTCGAGGCTTCGTCGCACCCCGGGCTGGAGCCGGGCGACCCGGTGGTGCTGACCGGCTGGCGGGTCGGCGAGACCCGCTGGGGCGGCTACGCGGTGCTGGCGCGGGTCCCGGGCGATTACCTGGTCAAGCTGCCTGCCGGCCTCAGCCTGGAGCGCACCATGGCGCTCGGCACCGCCGGCTTCACTGCCGGCCTCGCGGTCGACAGCCTGGAGGCGGCCGGCATGCGACCGGACGGCGGCGAGGTGCTGGTGACCGGCGCTTCCGGCGGCGTCGGCAGCGTCGCCGTCGCGCTGCTGGCGGCCAAGGGCTACACGGTCGTCGCCTCGACCGGCCGGGCCGAGACCCACGGCTACCTGACGGATCTGGGCGCCGCCAGCATCGTCGACCGGGCCGAGTTCGCCGAGCAGCCGAAGCGGCCACTGGCCAGCGAGCGGTTCCAGGCGGCCGTCGACAATGTCGGCGGCACCACGCTCGCCAACCTGCTGACCCAGGTCGCCTACGGCGGGTCGGTGGCGGCGGTCGGCTTGACCGGCGGCAACGAGGTCACCACGACGGTGCTGCCGTTCCTGCTGCGCGGCGTCAGCCTGCTGGGGATCGACTCGGTGATGTGCCCGAAGGACCGGCGCGAGCGGGTCTGGAAGACGATCGCCGACACCCTGCCGATGGACAAGCTGGACGCCGTCAGCCACCTGCACCGGTTCGACGAGCTGCCGGACCTCGGCCGTGCCATCCTCAAGGGCGAGGTGCGCGGCCGGGCGGTGGTGACGGTCGGCGGCGGGTAAGGCCCGTCGCAGGGTGGGTTCCGGATCGGCCGCGCCGGGGGCGGCGTGGCCGTCCGGAATGACGAGAATGGAGCGCATCTTCCCTCGCTTCGTCATTCTGGAGCGGGCCGCCGTAGGCGGTACGCATCCAGAACCCACGGAGCGATGGGTGTTGACCGCTACTCGTCGTACTGCAGCAGCGATGCGAACGGGATGTCCAGCTTGTCGCGGCCCTTCAGGAAGGTCAGTTCCATGATGCAGGCGCCGCCGGTGACCTCGGCGCCGACCTTGCGCAGCAGGTGCACCGAGGCGTTCAGGGTGCCGCCGGTGGCCAGCAGGTCGTCCAGGATCACGACGCGGGCGCCCGGCGGAACCGCGCCTTCCTGGATCTCGACGGTGTCGGTGCCGTACTCCAGGTCGTAGGTGTAGGGCACGGTCGGGCCGGGCAGCTTGCCCTTCTTGCGGATCATGATGAAGCCGAGCCCGAGCTCGAGCGCCAGCGGGGCGGCGGTCAGGAAGCCGCGGCTCTCGATGCCGGCCAGCAGGTCGGGCTTGAACGGACGGATCGCATCGGCCAGCCGCTCGACCGTCACCTTCCAGGCCACCGGGTGCTCCAGCAGCGTCGAGATGTCGTAGAACAGGATCCCCGGCTTCGGGAAATCCGGCACCGAGCGGATATGTTCCTTGAGGTTCATCGCGTTCTCCCCGGGTCGACCGACCGACCCATGTAGAGCAAACCGCGCCCGGGTGCCACTGTCGAGGCCGAAGCAGGCGACGACGTGGCACGCTGGCCGATCCGCCGTCCCGTCGATATCCTGAGCCAGGGAGCAGCGGGAGGAACGGTTGCGCGCGGCGACGATCGATCGTCCGAAGCCGGAGGTCTCCGGGGCCCTGTCGGTCGACATGCGGGGCGACGTGCTGGTCGCGCGGCTAACCGGCGCGTGGACGCTGGAGACCGCGTTGTCGGTCGACGCGACCCTGCGCGAGGTGGCCGAGCGCCAGGTCCGCTCGGTGACCCTCGACGCGACGGCGGTGAGCCGCCTGGACAGTGCCGGCGCCTGGGCGATCCGGCGCACCGCCGGGCGGCTCGAGCGCCGCGGGGTGTCGGTCGAGGTGGCCGGGCTCGGCGAGGGGCTGCGCGCGATCTTCGACAAGGCGACCCAGCACGATCCGACGGCCGCGGTCGAGCCGCCGCCGCGCTGGTCGCTGCTGGACCAGCTCGAGGAGCTCGGCCGGCGTTCGTCCGAGGGCCTGCGCACCGGGCGCAGCCTGCTCGGCCTGCTCGGGCAGGTGGTCGCCGCACTCGGCCGCGTGGCGGCGCATCCGGGCCGGCTGCGCGGGACCGCGACGGTCGCCCAGATCGAGGCGACCGGGGTGACCGCGCTGCCGATCGTCGGGTTGCTGTGCTTCCTGGTCGGGGTGGTGCTCGCCTACATGGGCGCGCTGCAGCTCGCCCGGTTCGGGGCGGCGGTGCTGACCGTCAACCTGGTCGGGATCTCGGTGCTGCGCGAGATCGGCATCCTGCTGACCGCGATCATCGTCGCCGGCCGTTCCGGCAGCGCGTTCGCCGCGCAGATCGGCACCATGAAGGTCAACCAGGAGGTCGACGCGCTCGAGACCATGGGGCTGTCCGTCGTCGACGTGCTGGTGCTGCCGCGGGTGCTCGCGCTGGTGATCGTGCTGCCGGCGCTGACCGTGTTCGCCGATGTTGCGGGGATCGCCGGCGGCGCGGTGATCTGCCTGTTCCAGCTCGACCTGTCGATCGGCCAGTTCCTGTCGCAGCTGGCCGCCGGGGTGAAGACCTGGACCTTCCTGGTGGGGCTGATCAAGGCGCCGTTCTTCGCCGTGGTCATCGCCCTCGTCGGTTGCCACAACGGGCTCGGCGTGTCGGGCAGCGCCGAGAGCGTCGGCCAGCAGACCACGCGAGCGGTGGTGGAGTCGATCTTCCTGGTGATCGTGCTCAACGCGATCTTCGCGATCGCCTTCGCCAAGATCGGAATATGACGGTGGCCGACAGCGAGCCGGCGATCTCGGTGCGGCGCCTGGTCACCCGGTTCGGCCCGCAGACCGTGCACGACGGGCTCGACCTCGAGGTGCGGCGCGGCGAGATCCTCGGCGTGGTCGGCGGCTCCGGCTCCGGCAAGACCGTGCTGCTGCGCACCGTCATCGGCCTGCAGCGACCGACCGAGGGCGAGGTCCGGCTGCTCGGCGAGCGGGTGGCGTGGGACGGCTCGACCACCGCGAGGCTGGCCGGGCGCTTCGGCATGCTGTTCCAGGAAGGTGCGCTGTTCAGCGCGCTGACCGTCGGCCAGAACATCCAGGTGCCGATGCGCGAGCGCGGCGACGTTCCGAAGGCCCTGATGGACGAGCTGGCCCGCCTCAAGGTCGGGCTGGTCGGCCTGCCGCCGGACGCCTGCGGCAAGTATCCCTCGCAGCTTTCCGGCGGCATGAAGAAGCGGGCCGGCCTGGCGCGGGCGCTGGCCCTCGACCCCGAGGTCGTGTTCCTCGACGAGCCGACCGCCGGGCTCGACCCGATCGGGGCGTCGGGGTTCGACGAGCTGATCCTGGACCTGCGCCGGGCGCTCGGCCTGACCGTGGTCATGGTGACCCACGACCTCGACAGCCTGGCGCGGATCTGCGACCGCATCGCTGTGCTGGTGGACAAGCGCATCGTGGTCGGCACCATGGCGGAGCTGATGGCCAACCCGCACCCGTGGATCCAGGAGTATTTCCATGGCCCGCGGGCGCGGGCGGCGTTCGACACTGCGGCCCGGTCGACGGGTCCGGCTGTCGGGGAAGGGGGGTAGCGATGGAGACCCGTGCCGGATACGTGGCGGTCGGCGCCTTCGTCCTGCTGCTGTTCCTCGGCGGCCTCGGGCTGGCGGTATGGTTCGGCGACGTCCGGCTGGACCAGGAGGTGCGGGCCTATCGGATCGAGTTCGACGGGTCGGTCGGCGGCCTGTCGGTCGGCAGCCCGGTCCGCTATCGCGGGGTCCCGGTCGGCTCGGTCACGGGGATCCGGATCGACCCCGAGAACGTCGAGCAGATCCGGGTGGACGTCAAGGTCGACGCCGCCGTTCCGATCAAGACCGACATGTACGCGACCCTGGAGTCCCAGGGGCTGACCGGGGTCGGGTTCATCCAGATCCAGGGTGGGTCCCGCAAGGCACCGGCGCTGGAGCTGCCCGCCGACGGGGTGCCGCCGGTGATCCCGTCGCGGGCATCGCGGCTGGAGAAGGTGTTCCAGTCGGCGCCGGAGATCGCCGGCCAGCTGACGGTGCTGATGGCCCGCCTGCAGGGCTTCTTCAACGACGACAATCGCGATGCGGTGACCGAGATCCTGCGCAACCTCGCGGTGCTGTCCTCGACTCTCGGCCGGCGTACGGACGACATCGAGGCGGCGGTGATCGACGGCGCCGCGGCGGCCTCCGAGGTTCGCTCCGCCATGTCCGACCTGGTCCCGCTGATCCGCGAGCTGCGGGACGATTTCGGGACCATCACCGAGGAGATCTCGGTGACGTTGGCGGCCACCCGCGGAACCGTGACCGGCGTCGACACGGAAGTCGGCAAGCTGTCGGACCGCCTGGGCAAGACCGCCGACCGGATCGGTGGCACCGCCACCCAGCTGGAGGCGCTGGTCGCCGAGGCGCGGCCGGGCATGCGCGACTTCTCGAACTCCGGGCTGTACGAGCTCACCCAGTTCCTGATCGAGGCTCGCGTGCTGGTCGGCAACCTCGACCGCGTCGTGCGCCAGATCGACCGCGACCCGTCGCAGTTCCTGTTCGGCCGCCGCGAAGGCCAGGTGGAGGCGCAATGATGCCGATTTCCCGTCCGACCCGGCGTCCGACCCGACGCTCCCTGTTGCTGGGGCCCGCCGCCCTGGTCCTGGGGGCCGGGGCCTTGGTCGGCTGCTCGGCGCTGCCGCTCAACCGGCCGCCGCCGCAGCTCTACACCCTGTCCCCGAAGAGCGCGTTTCCGGCCGACCTGCCGACGGTGACCCGTCAGCTCGGCATCGACCGGCCGTCCTCGCCGGCCGGCCTCGCGACCACCCGGATCGCGGTCGCCCGGGGGCCCTACACCATCGACTACTACGCCGGGGCGCAGTGGATCGACGACGCGCCCAACATGGTGCAGCGGCTGCTGATCGAGTCGTTCGAGAACTCCGGGCGGATCGTCGGGGTCGGGCCGGAGTCGGTGGCGCTGCGGTCCGACTTCGTGCTGCGGATCGAGCTGCGCGAGTTCCAGGCCCAGTACGCCGAGGGCGTCGAGGCCCCGACGATCAACGTCCGCATCAACGCCAAGCTGGTCCGCATGCCGCAGCGGCACATCATCGCGTCGGCGACCATGGAGCGGCTGATGCCGTCTGCGGACAACCGGATGACATCGATCGTCGAGACGTTCGACGAGGCCCTGGGCAAGGTGCTGCGCGACATCGTGGTATGGACCCTGACCAACCCGGCACTGCAGGGCTGACCCCGGGTTCGTTCCGCCGGCGGCGGGCATCGGAGGAAATCTCGATCATCTGTCCGACGGGGCCCGGCGTGCCCTTGACCGGGGCGCCGCCGCAGGCGTTGACTGCCCCCGGTCGGAAGGCCGGATCGATGGCCAGGAGGTTCGCATGACCCACGTATTCCACCGCCAGACCAAGTCGGTTCCGCCGACCGCCGCCGTCGGCGACGGCGTCTACATCGTCGACGCCACCGGCAAGCGCTACCTGGACGCTTCCGGCGGGGCCGCGGTGTCGTGCCTGGGTCACAGCGACACCCGCGTGGTCAACGCGATCAAGGCGCAACTCGACGCCATCCCGTATGCCCACACCGGGTTCTTCACCAACGAGCCGATGGAGAAGCTGGCCGACTTCCTGGTCGAGGCCGCTCCCGGCACCCTGGACATGGTCTACTTCGTGTCGGGCGGCTCGGAGGGCGTCGAGGCGGCCCTGAAGATGGCGCGCCAGTACTTCCTGGAGATCGGCCAGCCCGAGCGCTACCGGATCATCGCCCGGCGCCAGAGCTACCACGGCAACACCCTCGGCGCGCTGTCGATCGGCGGCAACGAGTGGCGGCGCGAGCAGTTCAAGCCGCTGCTGATCGATGCGACCCACGTTGCGCCCTGCTACGAGTACCGCGACCGCCGCGACGGCGAGACCGTCGAGGAGTACGGCATCCGGGTCGCGGACGAGCTCGACGCCGCGATCCGGGCGGCCGGGCCGGAGACGGTCGCCGCCTTCGTGTGCGAGCCGGTGGTCGGGGCCACGGCCGGCGCGCTGCCGGCGGTGCCCGGGTACCTGAAGCGGATCCGCGAGATCTGCGACCGCCACGGCGTGCTGCTGATCTTCGACGAGGTGATGTGCGGGATGGGGCGGACCGGCCACCTGTTCGCCTGCGACGAGGACGGGGTGGCGCCGGACCTGCTGGTGATCGCCAAGGGTCTTGGCGCCGGCTATCAGCCGATCGGCGCGGTCCTGGTGGACGCCGGGATCTACGCCGCCATCCGCGACGGCTCCGGGTTCTTCCAGCACGGCCACACCTACATGGGCCACCCGGCGGCCTGTGCCGCCGGTCTCGCCGTGCAGCATGTGATCCGCGACGACAACCTGCTCGACAACGTCAAGGTCCGGGGCGCGGAACTGCGGCGGGCGCTGGAATCGCGATTCGGCAACAACCCGTATGTCGGCGACATTCGCGGGCGCGGCCTGTTCCTCGGCCTCGAGATGGTCGCCGACCGCGCCAGCAAGGAGCCGTTCGACCCGGCGCGCAAGCTGAACGCGGCAATCAAGCGCGAGGCGCTGGACCGCGGCCTGATGGTCTACCCGATGGGCGGGACCATCGACGGGCGCCGCGGCGACCATGTCCTGATCGCGCCGCCGTTCATCATCGACGACAGCCATATCGGCGAGATCGTGGAGAAGCTCGGCGACTCGATCGACGCCGCCCTGGCGGGGTAGGCACCAAGGCGTCGGCGGTCAGCCTTCGACGCCGAGGCAGCGCTGGAGTTCGGCCGGACGCACCGGCTTCTCGATGACGCCGGCGACCTGGAGCGAAAGCGCCCCGGCCAGGGACGAGAGCGTCTGCAGGTAGTCCGTCCCGTAGCCCGACACCAGGATCAGCCGTCCCGCGAAGCCGGTCTGGCCGAGCATCCGGATGACCTCGAAGCCGTCGATGTCCGGGCCGAGAATGATGTCGAGGATCATGACGTCGCCGGGACCGGCCGAGGAAGCCGCGCCCCGGATGTCCGGCTGCTGCGGATCGACCTCCACAGGCATGAAACCGGCCTGTTCGACATGGGCGGCGATCAGTTGTCGCGTGAGGGCGTCGTCGTCGACCACGAACGCCCGGCGTTGCGTCACGTCCGTGCTCGAATCCGCGGTGTCGCCGGTCATGTGTGCGCCTTACCCCGGCCTGTGCCTTCTGGTGGAGCCGTCGGCGACGGCATTCTGCCTTTGCGCGACCTAATCGCAATCCGGATGACGGTTCAAGCCGTTCGACGTCGGTGCGCCGGCGTGGCCTCGTTGACGCGAACGAGGCGGAATGAGCATAGTACAGTCTGGGCTTACAGGGTTAAGAGAGCCTTAGCGACCGAGAAGGGGCGGAAAAGCCCGGGTCGCCGCGCCGATACGTGGCCTCGGGGAGGGGCACCCGTCGGCGGCAGACAGAGAAGAGAAACGGGAGAGTTCGGAGGACTTCATATGAAGCGACTTCTTGCCACGACCTTTGCCGTCGCGATGGGCGCCGGTGCGCTCATCGCCGGCAGCACCGAGGGGGCTTCGGCCGCCGAGCAGCGGTTCATCTCGATCGGCACCGGCGGTGTCACCGGCGTGTATTATCCGACCGGCGGCGCGATCTGCCGGCTGGTGAACAAGGACCGGAAGCAGCACGGCATCCGCTGCTCGGTGGAGTCCACCGGCGGTTCGACCTACAACGTCAACACCATCCGGGCCGGCGAGCTCGAGTTCGGCGTCGCCCAGTCCGACGTGCAGTACTACGCCTACACGGGCACCGGCGACTTCGCGAGCGCCGGTCCGTTCAAGGAGCTGCGCAGCGTGTTCTCGGTGCATGCCGAGCCGGTGACGATCGTCGCCCGCAAGGACGCGAACATCGTCAACTTCGAGGATCTCAAGGGCAAGCGGGTCAACATCGGCAACGCCGGTTCCGGCACCCGAAGCACCTGGGAAGTCATCGAGAAGGCTGTCGGCTGGCAGCGCTCGGACCTGAAGCTGGCGGCCGAGCTGAAATCGGCGGAGACCGGCCAGGCGCTGTGCGACAACAAGATCGACGCCTACTTCTGGCTGGTCGGCCATCCGGCTGCGCTGGTGCAGGAGACCGTGTCGACCTGCGAGGCGAACCTGGTCAACGTGACCGGCCCGGCGTTCGACAAGCTGGTCGCCGACAACTCCTACTACCGGCACGCCACGATCCCGGGCGGCATGTACCCGGGCAACCCGAACGAGACCAAGACGTTCGGCGTGGGCGCCACCTTCGTGTCCTCGACGGCGGTGCCGGACGACGTGGTCTACGTCGTCGCCAAGGCGGTGATGAGCAACCTCGATGACTTCAAGAAGCTGCATCCGGCGTTCGCGAACCTGAACGCGGAGGAGATGGTGTCGGCGTCGCTGTCGGCGCCGCTGCATCCGGGCGCGGCGAAGGCCTACAAGGAACTCGGCCTGATCAAGTGAACCGCGGCGGCCGGGGACCCTCCTGGGTCCCCGGCCGGTCCGGCCGCGCGACCGCCAAGAAGAACAGAGCGCCGACGCCGTCAGTCGGCCGGGGGGCACGATGAGTTCGCAGAGCGACGGGAAGACCGCCGACATCGACCTTGAGGATCTGGTCGCCTCGACCGATACCGGCAGCCGCAACGCCAGAGGGCCGGTCGGGGTCTTCCTGGCCGGGCTGGCGCTGGTCTGGTCGCTGTTCCAGCTCTACATCTCGTCGGACATCCCCTACACGTTGACGGATATCTTCCGCGAGCTCTTCGGCGTCAGCACGTCGAGCTTCGTCTTCAACTCCGACGAGGCGCGGGCCGTGCACCTGGCGTTCGCGCTGTCGCTGGCCGCGTTCTCCTATCCGCTGTTCAAGAGCTCGCCGCGCGACCGGGTGCCCTGGTACGACTGGGTGCTGGCGGCGGCCGGCGTCGCCTGCTGCCTGTACCTGATCGTCGAGAAGGAGAGCATCGCCTATCGTGCCGGCCTGCCGACCACCGGCGACCTGGTGGTTTCGACCATCGGCCTGTCGGTGCTGATGCTGGCGACCTGGCGATCGCTCGGCCTGCCGCTGGTGGCGGTCGCCTCGGTGTTCCTGATCTACGTGTTCTTCGGCGACCAGCCGTTCATCCCGGAAGTGATCCAGTGGAAGGGCGCCTCCTACGGCAAGGCCATGTGGCACTTCTGGATGCAGACCGAGGGCGTGTTCGGCGTCGCGCTCGGTGTGTCGGCGTCCATGGTGTTCCTGTTCGTGCTGTTCGGGTCGCTGCTCGACAAGGCAGGGGCCGGCAACTACTTCATCAAGGTCGCCTTCGCGCTGCTCGGTCACCTGCGCGGCGGCCCGGCCAAGGCGGCCGTGGTCTCGTCGGCGATGACCGGGCTGATTTCCGGCTCGTCGATCGCCAACACGGTCACCACCGGCACGTTCACGATCCCGCTGATGAAGCGCGTCGGCTTCCCCGGCGAGAAGGCCGGTGCGGTCGAGGTCGCCTCGTCGGTCAACGGCCAGATCATGCCGCCGGTCATGGGAGCCGCCGCGTTCCTGATGGTCGAGTATGTCGGCGTCACCTACATCGACGTGGTGCGCCACGCGGTGCTGCCGGCCACCATCTCGTACATCGCGCTGCTGTACATCGTGCACCTCGAGGCCCTGAAGTCGGGCATGCAGGGGCTGCCGAAGCCCGGGCCGGTGCGCACCGGGATCCAGAAGCTGCTGGGCGTGCTGACCGGCTTCCTGGCCATGGCGATCACCGCGGCGGTCATCTACTACGGCCTCGGCTGGACCAAGGCGGCGTTCGGCGACGCCACCTTCGAGGCGGTGATCGTGCTGTTCCTGGCCGTCTACGGCGTTCTGGCTTGGCTGGCGGCGCGCTATCCGGACCTGGAGCTCGACGACCCGAACGCCCCGGTGACGGCATTGCCGGAGGCCGGGCCGACCCTAGTGACCGGGCTGTACTACCTGCTGCCGATCGTCGTCCTGGTCTGGTGCCTGATGATCGAGCGCCTGTCGCCCGGCCTGTCGGCCTACTGGGCGACCGTCGCGATGATCTTCATCCAGATCACCCAGGACCCGCTGAAGGCGGTGTTCCGCGGCACCGGCGCCTACGGCGACGCGTTCCGGCGCGGCTTCATGAGCGTCATCGACGGCCTGATTGCCGGTGCCCGCAACATGATCGGCATCGCGGTCGCGACCGGCGCCGCCGGCATCATCGTCGGCACCATCTCGCTGACCGGCGCACACCAGGTGATGGGCGAGTTCATCGAGTTCCTGTCCGGCGGCAACCTGATGGCCATGCTGGTGCTGGTGGCGATCTTCAGCCTGATCCTGGGCATGGGCCTGCCGACCACCGCCAACTACATCGTGGTGTCGTCGCTGATGGCGGCCGTGGTGGTCGACGTCGGCGCGCAGAACGGCCTGCTGGTACCGCTGATCGCCGTCCACCTGTTCGTGTTCTACTTCGGCATCATGGCGGACGTGACGCCGCCGGTCGGGCTGGCGTCGTTCGCGGCGGCGGCGATCTCGGGATCCGACCCGATCAAGACCGGCATCACGGCGTTCTACTACTCGCTGCGCACGGTGGCGCTGCCGTTCCTGTTCATCTTCAACACCGACCTGCTGCTGATCGACGTGACGATCTGGGAGGCGGCCTACGTGTTCGTCGTGGCGACGGTGGCGATGATGCTGTTCGCCGCCGGGACCCAGGGCTACTTCTTCGCCCGCAACAAGGCCTGGGAGGCGGCGGCGCTGCTGCTGGTGGCGTTCACCCTGTTCCGGCCCGGCTTCTGGCTCGACATGGTGGAGGCGCCGTTCCACCGCGAGGACCCGACCCGGATCGTCGAGCTGGCGGCGACCGAGCCGGCCGACGAGAGCATCCGTCTGGTGGTCGAGGGACCGTCGATCAAGACCGACGGCAAGACCGAGACCATCACCTTCATGCTGCCGCTCGGTGCCAAGGGCGCCGACGGCCTCGAACGGCTCAAGCAGCAGGACCTGCAGGTCATTCTCGAGGATGGCGTCGCCAAGCTGGACGAACCCTTCCAGACCACCAGTGTGCCGGGCAGCAAGCTCGCGGACTTCGATTTCTACGGCGACCAGCCGACCCGGATCACCGCGATCGAGGTGCCGACCGTGCGGCCACCGAAGGAACTGTTCTACATTCCCGCGCTTCTGCTGCTGGGCGTCGTGATCATGCTGCAGCGGCGGCGCACCGACGTGCCGGCGTTCTGAGCCTGTCGGAAACCGAGGGAGGGCGGCCATGTACCGCGACATCTTACTGGCGGTCGACCTGGTCAACGCCGACACGCAGTCGAAGGCCGTGAGCACGGCGGTAAAGCTGGCCGAGACGTTCGGGGCTCGGCTGCACGTGATCACGGTGGTGCCGGACTACGGGATGAGCATCGTCGGCGGGTACTTCACCAAGGATCACGAGCAACAGGCGATCGAGCACGCCAACAAGGCGCTCCACGCGTTTGTGGCCGAGCACGTCCCGAAGGAAATCCGCGTTCAACATATCGTCGGTCATGGTACGATCTATCAAGAGATCCTGCGGTATGCGGCAGATACTGGTTGCGACCTGATCGTCATGGCGTCGCACCGACCGGAGCTCGGGGACTACCTGCTGGGACCGAATGCCGCCCGCGTCGTGCGGCACGCCGGTTGCTCGGTCATGGTGGTCCGCGACTGAAGGCTCGGGAACGCGGCAACATTTCGTTAACGTCCGACCGCTAGCTTCTCCTCTGCCGAGGTGGATCCTGGGCGTCTGGAGGTGTGAGAGATGAGCGGATCTGGACCCGCGGATGGTCAGGAAGGCGGCCTGCCGACGGCAGCGCTGGTGGCAAAGCTGTCGAAGGACAGCTCGCCCAGCGCCCGCTCCGAGGTCGCCGAGACTGTCGGGCGGGCCCTGGATACGGGCTCGCTCGCGGACGGCGAGCGCCGTCTGGCGACCGACATCGTCCGGCGCCTGGCGGTCGACGTCGAACGGCAGGTACGCGAGACGCTCGCCCAGGCGGTTCGCCGGACCCCGGACCTGCCGCATGAGGTGGCGCTGACGCTGGCCCGCGACATCGCGAGCGTCGCCACGCCGGTGCTTTCGGAGTCCAGCGTCCTGACGGACAGCGATCTGGTCGATCTGGTGGCCGGCGACGACGAGGCCAAGCAGCTGGCGGTCGCCGCCCGCCCGGCGCTGTCCGAGGCGGTTGCCGACGCGCTGGTCGCCCACGGCACCGAGAACGTGGTGGTGGCGGTGGTCTCGAACCCGGGCGCCGAGCTGGCCGAGCCGACCCTGGACCTGGCGCTGGACCGGTTCCCGGACAGCGAGCGGGTGCACGCGCCGATGATCGAGCGCGACGCCCTGCCGGTGGCCGTGGCCGAGCGGCTGGTTGCGGTGGTCTCCGAGCGCCTGAAGAGCGAGCTGGTCCGGCGCCACGCTCTGCCGGCGGATCTGGCGACCGATCTCATTCTCGACAGCCGCGAACGCGCGACCCTGTCGCTGGTGGACGACGAGTCCCCGCCGGAGCGGGTCGAGGATCTGGTGCGCTCGCTGGCCCGCGGCGGCCGGCTGACGTCGTCGATCATCGTTCGCGCGGCCTGCGTCGGCGACATGGCGTTCGTGGAAACGGCGCTGGCGGTGATGGCCGGGGTGCCGGTGGAGAACGCCGGTCGGCTGGTGCACGACGCCGGCCGACGGGGGCTCGAGGCCCTGGCCGACAAGGCCGGCATCACTCCTCAGGATAAGGTTGTCCTGCGCGCCGCCATCGAGGCGATCGGCGAGACCGAGCTCGGAGACGCGCCGTCCGATCGCGATCGGTTTGCCGAGACTGTCATCGAGCGCGTCCTGACCCGGTTCGATGCCGGGGAGCCGGGGGTCAGCGAAGACGACGCGCAGTACTTGATTAAAAAACTAGAAAACTACGTGTCCCACCGGCCCGAAACGGCGGCGCCACCTGCATGACCTACGTTGCCGCGAAGCGGATTGATTGCGCCTGGACTGCCCGATCCGTCAGGGGGACTTCAAATGCCGGAGCGAACCGGGTAAGGTTGGTCAGTTGCGCCCTGCAACCGTCGAGCTGGGGAGTCTCGATGTGAGCATACAGGCAATTGACGGTTCCGGCTGGGAACAGTCGTCCATGCGCGCCGCCTGGCGGCGTCTGGTGTTTCTCGTCTGCGTTGTGGTCGTTCTCGTCGGCCCGTTCATCGTCGGCGGTGCCGTCGGCTGGATAACGACCCGGGAAGCCGGGCCGGTGCTCGGCGACGATGGCTGGCTGCGGACGCGGTCCAGCCTGGCGAGCGGCGGGGCCGGGTTTCCCCTGGTTTCCGCCAGCGAGCTGGAGGCCGCCGGGTTGAGCGTCGACAAGGCGCGCAGGATCCTCCGGCGCTGACGGCCGCTCTCAGAGCGCGGTGATGAACTCGTCGACGGCGGTCGCCGCCTCGTCGAGCGCGTCGTCATGGCTGCGCCCGCTGGCCTTGCGCGGCTTCAGGTCATGGTCGCCATCGGCGATCCAGGCGAGCGAGATCGCCGGCGGCAGCCGGTAGCCGGCAACGTCGTCCACGGTTCCGAACGGATCCCTGGTCCCCTGGACGATCAGGGCCGGCACCGCCAGGGCGCCCAGATGCTCGACGCGCGGCCGCTCGGGCTTGCCGGGCGGGTGAAACGGGTAGCCGAGGCAGACCAGGCCGCGTGCGCCGTCCTCGGCCGCCAGCAGCGACGCCATCCGGCCGCCCATCGACTTGCCGCCGATCACCAGTCGTTCCGGCCCGCCGAGCGCCGCGACGACCGCCCGCCAGGTGGCCAGCAGGACCGGCTGACGGTCGGGCGGCCGCTTGCGGCCGTCGGTCCGCCGTCCGGCCATGTAGGGAAACTCGAACCGGACCACGCGGTGACCGCGCCGTGACAGTCGCTCCGCCATCGCGGTCATGAACGGGCTGTCCATCGGCGCGCCGGCACCGTGGGCGAGAACCAGGGTCGCCGGCGCGTCGTCCGGCCCGTCGATCAGCAGGTCGGGCGTGTCCGCCACCCGTCAGAGGCCGGAGAAGAAGTCGTTGCCCTTGTCGTCGACGATGATGAACGCCGGGAACTTCTCGACCTCGATGCGCCAGACCGCCTCCATGCCGAGCTCCGGGAACTCCTGGACCTCGACCTTCTTGATGGAGTTCAGCGCCAGCTTGGCGGCGGCACCGCCGACCGACCCGAGGTAGAAGCCGCCGTGCTTCTTGCAGGCCTCGCGCACCACCGGCGAGCGGTTGCCCTTGGCCAGCGTCACGAAGCTGCCGCCGGCCGCCATGAACGGCTCGACATAGCTGTCCATGCGACCGGCCGTGGTCGGCCCGAACGCGCCGGATGCATAGCCTTGCGGGGTCTTGGCCGGGCCGGCGTAGTAGATCGGGTGGTTCTTGACGTAGTCCGGCAGCGGCTTGCCGGCGTCGATCAGCTCCTGCAGCTTGGCGTGGGCGATGTCGCGCGCCACGATCATCGGCCCGGTCAGCGAGACCCGGGTCTTGATCGGGTACTGCGACAGGGTCTTGCGGATCTCGTCCATCGGCCGGGTCAGGTCGATCTCGACGGCGTCGGCGGTGAGCTGGCTCTCGTCGATATCCGGCAGGAACTTCGCCGGATCGGCCTCCAGGCGCTCCAGGAAGATGCCGTCGCGGGTGATCTTGGCGACCGCCTGGCGGTCGGCCGAGCACGACACGCCGATGCCGATCGGGCAGCTGGCGCCGTGGCGCGGCAGCCGGATCACGCGGACGTCGTGGCAGAAGTACTTGCCGCCGAACTGCGCGCCGATGCCCATGTCGCGGGTCATTGCCAAGATCTTCTGCTCCCACTCCAGGTCGCGGAACGCGTGCCCGGTCTCGGAGCCTGATGTCGGCAGGCCGTCGAGGTAGCGGGTCGAGGCGAGCTTCACGGTCTTCAGGTTGAACTCGGCCGAGGTGCCGCCGATCACGATCGCCAGGTGGTAGGGCGGGCAGGCCGCGGTGCCGAGGGTGCGGATCTTCTCGTCCAGGAACTTGGCGAGGCTGTCCGGGTTCAGGACCGCCTTGGTCTGCTGGAACAGGAAGGTCTTGTTGGCCGAGCCGCCGCCCTTCTGGACGAACAGGAACTTGTAGGCGTCGCCCTTCTCCGCATACAGCTCGATCTGCGCCGGCAGGTTGTTGGCGGTGTTCTTCTCCGCGAACATGTCGAGCGGCGCGAGCTGGCTGTAGCGCAGGTTGGTGTTGACGTAGGTGTTGTAGACGCCGCGCGACAGCGCCTCCTCGTCGTCGTAGCCGGTGAAGACGTTCTGGCCCTTCTTGCCCATGATGATCGCGGTGCCGGTGTCCTGGCACATCGGCAGCACGCCGCCGGCGGCGATCGAGGCGTTCTTCAGCAGGTCGTAGGCGACGAACCGGTCGTTCGGCGAGGCCTCGGGGTCGTCGAGGATGTTGCGGAGCTGCTGCAGATGGCCCGGCCGCAGCAGGTGCGAGATGTCGTGGAACGCCTGCTCGGCCAGCAGGGTCAGGCCCTCGGGCTCGACCGTCACGACGTCGCGGCCGCCCAGCGTCGCCACCGACACGTGGTCGGACGTCAGCTTGCGGTATTCCGTGCCGTCGGGGCCGAGCGGAAACATCGTGGTGAAGTCGAACGCCGCCATCGGGGGTCCTCTCGTGTGCGATCTGCCGGGGCCGGGGCGAACCCGGCCGGCCTCACTTCTTCTTGCGGAAATGATCCAGCGAGACGACCTCGCCGGAGGAGCCGTCGGCGGGGGTATCGCCGCCGCCGGTCGGCGGGCTCGGATCCGGGTCGCTGTCGCCGGAATCGCTGGCGTTGCCTTCCTGGAACTGCAGCCCGAACTGCACCGACGGGTCGGCAAAGCCGGTCAGCGCCTCGAACGGCACGAGCAGGCGCTCGCGCACGTCGTTGAAGCTCAGCATGACCGAGAACCGCTGATCCTCGACCTCCAGGTTCCAGTACTGGTACTGCAGGACGATGGTCATCTCGTCGGGATAGCGCTCGATGAGATAGGGCGGGATCTCGACGCCCGGGGCGCGCGTCTTGAACGTCAGATAGAAGTGATGATTGCCCGGCAAGCCGTGCTCCACGGCTCGGCGCAGGGCGTCACGAACGACGCCGCGCAGGGCGTTCTCGACCATCAGGTCGTATCGGAAAAGATCTTCCGCCATCGGCTCTCATGCACTCGGGACGTTCCGCCAATGAACACCACCGACCGGCGGTCCTCAAGGCAAAACTTCGATGTCGGGCATGAGCGGGGGAAGTGCGGGCCTTCTGTTGCTAGGCGGCCCGCGAGCCCCACGTTACGACGCTAACCGCAACGGATTGATCGGGGTTCCTTACCGCTTAAGCAGCGGCGCGGAGCTCCCCAGCATAGTTGTCATTCGCAACTATTGTACGGCCCGATAACGGTGGAACCATACCGAGCGAAAAGACGGCCTTTACCACGCGCGTCGATCCTGTTTCGCCCCCATGAACCCCGACCTGTCCGCCTGGACCGGCCGGAGGAATTTGGTGGAGGCGCCGGGTACTGCCCCCGGGTCCGCTATGCTTATTCCGTCGCCCGTTTATCGCCATAGTCGACCGTCGCCGACGTTCGTACATATAGGGCGTTCGGTTGCCGGATGAAAGGGGGACCGTCGGTCGGCGCGACTCGGGTATCATGCGCGCAGGAGACGGAGGATCTGCATGCGTCAGTATCTCGACCTGATGGCCCGGGTGATGGACGAGGGCACGCTGAAGGGCGACCGGACCGGGACCGGGACCCGCAGCGTGTTCGGGCACCAGATGCGGTTCGACCTGACCGAAGGCTTCCCGCTGGTCACCACCAAGAAGCTGCATCTGAAGTCGATCGTGCACGAGCTGCTGTGGTTCCTGGCCGGCGACACCAACGTGCGCTACCTGCAGGACAACGGCGTGCGGATCTGGAACGAGTGGGCCGGGCCGGACGGCGAGCTCGGGCCGGTGTACGGCAAGCAGTGGCGCAGCTGGTCGGCGCCCGGCGGCGGCGCGGTCGACCAGATCGCGACCTTGCTCGAGCAGCTGCGGAACAACCCGAACTCCCGGCGGCTGATCGTGTCGGCGTGGAACGTCGGCGAGCTCGATGCCATGGCGCTGGCGCCGTGCCACTGCCTGTTCCAGTTCTACGTGGCCGACGGCCGGCTGTCCTGCCAGCTCTATCAGCGCAGCGCCGACGTCTTTCTCGGAGTCCCGTTCAACATCGCGTCCTATGCGCTCCTGACCCACATGATCGCGCACGTGACCGGGCTGGGCGTCGGCGATTTCGTCCATACCTTCGGCGACGCGCATCTGTACCTGAACCATCTCGAGCAGGCGCGCGAGCAGCTCGGCCGCGAACCCCTGCCGCTGCCCCGGCTGTGGTTGAACCCGGAAGTCGACGATCTGTTCGCGTTCCGCTACGAAGACGTCCGTATCGACGGTTATCAGGCCCACCCCCATATCGCGGCACCGGTCGCGGTGTAATTTTCGGTTAGATCATGGCGCAGAGCGAAGATCCGCTCGCCGAAGGCGACCGGCTCGTCCGAGCGGGCGAGAGGCAGAAGGCCGTCGAGGCCTACGACGCCGCCGTCGACGGCGCGCCGCTGACGGCGCGGGCGCGGGCCGCCGACGTCCTGCTGGAACTGGGCCGCATGGATGCCGCGCTGGAGCGTGCCGAGGCCGCCTGGCGGCTGGCGCCGGAGGCCCCCGAGGCGCTGCTGCTGATGGGACGGATCGCGTGGCGCGCCCGGGCGGTGCGGGAGGCTCTGACCTGCCTCGACCGGATCCCCGAGTCGTCGCCGCTGTGGCCGGAGGCCCAGGCCGAACGCGCCGAGGCGCTGCTTGCCGCCAAGCGGGCCGACGAGGCTTATGAGGATCTCCGCAGCGCCCTGAAGCAGCACAGCGACAAGCCGGCGCTATGGCTGTCGCTCGGCCACGTGCTGATGACGCTCGACCGTCTGGAAGAGGCAGAGGACGCCTACCGTCAGACCGTGGACCGGCTGCCGACCTCGGGGCGCGGCCTCGCCGGCCTCGCCGAGGTCTGCCTGCGTCTCGGCCGGCCGGAAGAGGCGGTGGCGGCGGGCGAGCGCGCCGTCGAGATGTCGCACGGCAATCCGGTGGCGCGCACCGTGCTGGCCAATGCGCTGATCGCCGTCGGGCGCTACGAGGAGGGCTGGGCCGCCTACGAGTCCCGGTTCAACGCCTACGCGCTCGATCATCGGGTCGGCGTCAAGGCGCGGAGCTTCGAGGCGCCGAACTGGGACGGCAGCGATCTCGCGGACACGTCGATCCTGGTGTGGGGCGAGGGAACGCCGTCCGACGAGGTCTGCTTCGCCGCGTTGCTGCCGCAGGTCATCGCCCAGGGGCCGACACCGCTGGTGCTGGAGTGCGACCCGCGCCTGCAGGTCCTGTTCGAGCGGACGTTCCCGGACGCCGAGGTGGTTGCCCGGACCACGCCGCCCGACCAGGGGCTGACCGACCGGTTCCTGAACTGGCAGAGCGCGATCGGCGGCCTCGCCCATCGGCTCAAGGCGTATCGCAACGGCTACGCAGCGATGCCGCGCGGTTATCTGGCGGTCGACGAGGGCAAGCGCGAGCGCTGGCGCAGCCGCTGGGCCGGCGAGGCGAGCGCCCGGGTCATCGGGGTGGCGTGGCGGCACCCGGACGTCGACGCGGACCGACGCTCGGTGCCGTTCCGTCCGCTGCTGGATACGCTGTCGGCCAGCGGCCGGGTGCTGGTGGCGCTGCAGCGGGGCATGACCGACCACGAGCGCGAGACCGCCGAAGGCCGCATGCAGATCGAGCCGGACTGGGACGTCAACGACGTCGACGACCTGGCGGCCCGGACGGCCGCCTGCGACGTGGTGGTGACCGTCGACTCCCTGGTCGCGCACCTGGCGGCCGGTGCCGGCGTCGATACCCGGGTCATGCTCGACGCCGGCGCCGATGCGCGCTGGGGGGCCGGCCGGGCGCTGACGCCGTGGTATCCGACCGCCAAGCTGTACTGGCAGGACGCCGGCGGCGGCTGGACCCGCATGATCAAGCGGATAGGAGCCGCGGTGGACGGCTCCTAGCGATCTCCCGCCAGGGCGGCGGCCGCCTCGGCCACCGGGTGGGTCCAGTCGCCGGGCACCCGCTGGCGGAACAGCCGCATCGTCGGATACCAGGGCGTCCGGTCGGCGTGCCCCCAGTACCACATCAGGCCGGGACCGCGGCTGAGCAGCACCCAGGTCGGCACCCCGACGGCGCCGGCCAGCTGTGCGGTCGTCGACCCGGTGGTGACGACGAGGTCCATGGCGGCGACCAGGGCGGCGGCGCCGTCCAGGTCGTCGAACAGGTCGACGTCGGCTGTCCGCACGCGCGTGCCGGTGACCCGTTCCGCCTCGTCGATCTCGGCCGCCACGTCGCCGTATTGCAGGTTGACGAAAGTCGCGCCGGCGGTGGCGAGGATCGGCGCCCAGTCGGCCAGGCGCGTGCTCTTGAAGCCGCCGAAGGTCGCGTTCTTGCTGCGCCAGCAAACCCCGACCAGGCGCCGGCCCGGCTCGGCGAGGTCGGCCCTGAGCGCAGCCGTGCGCTCGGGATCGGCGGACAGGTAGGGTGCGGGAACGGCGTCGGCCGGCGAAAGGTTTCCCAGAACCGTGGGCAGCGAACCGATCTCGAGCGCACAGGCCGCGCCGGATGCCGCGATGGTGCGCTCGTCGGCGACCGGCCCGCGGACGTCGCGGAACCGGTGCGCGGCCACCAGCGGCAGCGTCGGCAGGCTGCGGGCGACCAGCGGGTGCAGCTTGGCGTCGAGCTCGACCGCGGCAAGCGGGCTGCGCTCGGCCAATGCCGGGACGAAGCGCAGGAACAGGATCTGCTCGCCGACGCCCTGCTCGGCCAGGACCGCCACCGGTCGTCCGGCCGGGTCCGGCGACCAGCGCGGCAGCCCGTGGCGGCGCCGGATGTGATCGGGGATCGCCGGGTCCAGCCGGGCCTCGTAGGCCGCCCAGCCATCCGCCCAGCATTCCAGGCTCAGCAGGCTGACGGCCCGGTTGAGCCGGACCTGCGGGCCGCCGGTCGCGGCGAGGGCGGCGAGATCCGCGAGCGCCTCGTCGTGGCGCCCCAGGTGATGCAGGGCCTCGGCCCGGTTGCCGAGCGCCTGGGCGTGGCCGGGCGCGAGCAGCAGGGCCCGGTTCGCGGCCCGCAGGCCGTCCTCGAAGCGCAGGCCGGCGACCCGGCACCCGGCCAGTCCGGCCAGGGCATCGGGCTGGCCCGGCAGCAGCAGGAGCGAACGGCGCAGCGCGCGGTCGGCGCCCGCCGCATCGCCGGCGCGCAGCCGGGCCGAGCCGAGGGCGGCGGCAATCGGGGCCGCCGCCGGCGACAGGGCCAGGGCGACGGCCAGGTCGTCGACGCCACCGTCGACGTTGCCGGAGTCCAGTCGGAGCAGGCCACGCAGGTAGCGCGGCTCGACGGAGTCGGGGGCGGCGGCCACCGCGCGGTCGAGCGTCGCCAGGGCGACCGGGTGCCGGCCGGCGCGGGCCTGTTGCAGGGCCTGCGCCATCAACGCGCGCAGGTCGCCGCCCGGTCCGGTCATGCGCCTTGCGTCCGGCGGCGGTCGCAACGATCCTGGCGACCTGCCGTCAAGCTGGAGTCCGTCATGCCGTCCATCGTCGTCGTCGCGGCCGTCGCCCGCAACCATGTCATCGGCGCGGATGGCGACATGCCCTGGCACCTGCCGGCCGACATGCGGCGATTCAAGGCGATCACCGTCGGCAAACCGATGATCATGGGGCGCAAGACCTTCGACTCGATCGGCCGACCGTTGCCGGGCCGTCGGATCATCGTGGTGACGCGCGACCCCGCCTGGTCGGCGGAGGGCGCCGAGACTGCGCCCTCGTTGGACGTGGCTCTGCAAATGGCCAGGGCCGGTGCGCCGGAGGAGATCGTGATCGGCGGCGGCGGCGAGATCTATGCGCAGGCGATGTCGTTCGCCGATCGCCTGCGGCTCACATGGATCGAAGCCGAACCGGAGGGCGACGCGGTGTTCCCCGCGGTCGACCCGGCGGTGTGGCGCGAGGACTTCCGCGAGCAACACCCCGCCGAAGACGGGCGCCCGGCCTTCGCCTTCGTGGACTACGTCCGAGCCGCCGCCCGACCGTAACCCCGGTTCACTCGAACACGATCTTCGGCGGCTGCCGGCTGGTGTCGCCGAGGCGCCTGGCGACGTCCTGCCAGACCGCGTCCGCGACCGCCGCGAACGCCAGGGCCTGCGGGCTTTCCGGATCGGCGGCGACGATCGGGGTGCCGGCGTCGCCGGCCTCGCGGATCGCCAGGTGCAGCGGGATCTCGCCGAGGAACGGCAGGCCCAGGCGCTCGGCCTCGTGGCGGGCCCCGCCGTGGCCGAACACCTCGCTGCGCTCGCCGCAGTGCGGGCACAGGAAGAAGCTCATGTTCTCGACGATGCCGAGCACCGGCACATCGACCCGGCGGAACATGTTCAGGCCCTTGCGGGCGTCCAGCAGGGCGATGTCCTGGGGCGTGGAAACGATTACCGCCCCGGTCAGCGGCACCCGCTGCGCCATGGTGAGCTGGGCGTCGCCGGTGCCCGGCGGCATGTCGACCACCAGGATATCGAGCTCGCCCCATTCGACGTCGCGCAGCATCTGTTCGAGCGCGCTCATCACCATCGGCCCGCGCCAGATGGTCGGGGTGTCCTCGGCGACCATGAAGCCGATCGACATGCACTTGACCCCGTGATTGACCAGCGGGATCAGGGTCTTGCCGTCCTTCGACTGCGGCTTGCCGCGGATCGCCATCATGCGCGGCAGCGACGGGCCGTAGACGTCGGCGTCGAGCAGCCCGACCCGCAGGCCCTGGCGGGCCAGCGCCAGCGCCAGGTTGGTCGCCACGGTCGACTTGCCGACGCCGCCCTTGCCGGAGGCGACCGCCACGATCGAGCGGATGCCGGCCACGTCCGGCCGGGCCGGCATCGCACCCTGCCGGCCGTGTCCATGACCGTGTCCGTGGCCCTGCTGAGCGGCCGGCTGTGCGGTCTGGCCGCTGCCGGCGCGGTGGGCGGTCAGCACGGCGGTGACCGAGGTGACGCCGTCGAGCGCCAGCACGGCGGCCTCGGCGGCCTTGCGCAGGCCTTCGAGCTGCGGGCCGCGGGCCGGGTCGACTTCCAGGGCGAAGCCGATGTTGCCGTCCTTCACCACCAGCCCGGAAACCGTGGCCAGTTGCGCCAGGCCGCCGGCGCCTCCGGGGTCGACGACGCCCGACAGTGTCGACAGGATCGTCTGCTCTGAAACCGTTGCCATCCTTGAAATCCCCACGAATTCGACGATATCCCCGTCGACGACGGGGGATGAACAGCCCCCAACGAGCGGGGACATAGAGCCTTGGGGGCTGCTTTGCAACGCGAGGTGCGCATGCTAAGCCGCCCGACGGCCTGGGTGAGTATGAAAGGATAACAATATGCCGTGGAGTGATCAGGGCGGCGGCGGACAGGGGCCCTGGGGGGGCGGCGGGTCCGGCGGCGGACGTGGCAACTCACCCTGGGGGCGCCCCGGCGGCGGTCCGAATCCCAAGGATATCGAGGACATGCTGCGGCGTGGCCAGCAGCGTTTCCGGGGCATGATCCCCGGCGGCTTCGGCGGCCCGAAGCTGGTGGTTCTCGGCCTCATCGCGCTGCTCGGCGTGTGGGCGGTCAACGGCTTCTACCGGGTGCAGCCGAACCAGCAGGGCGTCGAGCTGGTGTTCGGGCGCTTCACCGGCGTGCCGACCGAGCCGGGCCTGCACTGGAACTGGCCGTCGCCGATCGGTGACGTCTACCTGCCGAACGTGACCCTGGAAAACCGCATCGAGATCGGCTTCCGGTCGAGCGGCGACGGATCCGCCCGCTCGTCGGCGAGCCGCGACGTGCCGGAGGAGAGCCAGATGATCACCGGGGACGAGAACCTGGTGGACATCGACTTCGTGGTGTTCTGGCGCATCTCGGATGCAGCCAAGTACCTGTTCACCCTCCGCGACCCGGACCAGACGGTGAAGGTCGCGGCCGAGGCGGTCATGCGCGACATCATCGGCGGCACCCGCATTCAGGACGCGCTCACCGACCGGCGTGGCCCGATCGAGAGCGAAGCGACGATCCAACTGCAGGGACTGGTCGACGAGTATGGCGCCGGCATCGAGATCCGGCAGGTCCAGCTTCTGGAGGTCGATCCGCCGAGCCAGGTGATCGACGCCTTCAACGAGGTCACCCGGGCCAAGCAGGACCTCGAGCGGATGAAGAACGAGGCCGAGGCCTACCGCAACGACGTGGTGCCGCGGGCCCGAGGCGAGGCCGCCCAGGTGGTCGAGCAGGCCGACGCGTATCGTCAGGAGGTGGTCAACCGCTCGCAGGGTGACGCCAACCGCTTCGACTCGGTCTATCAGGCCTACAAGGTGTCCAAGGACGTCACCACCGAGCGCATCTACCTGGAGACCCTCGAGGAGGTGCTGAAGAACGTGAACAAGGTGATCATCGACGACAAGGCGGGAGGCACCGGCGTGGTGCCGTACCTGCCGCTGCCGGAGATCCAGAAACGCGTGAGCAAGCCGAGTACGGGCGCTGGCCGCACCTCGCAGCAGGGGAGCAACTGATGAACCGCACGCTTGCCATCATCGGCGTCGCCGTCATCCTGCTCGGCATCCTCGCCGTCAACTCGCTGTTCGTGGTGTCGCAGACTCAGCAGGCCCTGGTCCTGCGGTTCGGCGAGTACAAGCGACAGATCCAGCAGCCCGGGCTGAACTTCAAGTTCCCGTTCGTCGAGGACGCCGTGTACTACGAGCGCCGGGCGCTCGACGTCGATCCGCCGAAGCAGCAGGTGATCCTGTCCGACCAGAAGCGCCTCGACGTGGACAGCTATGCCCGCTATCGGATCATCGATCCGCTGCTGTTCTTCCAGGCGGTGCGCACCGAACGCGAGGCCCGCACCCGGCTGTCGGCGATCATCAACTCGTCGCTGCGCCGCGTGCTCGGCAACCAGACCCTGTTCAACGTGCTGTCCGAGAAGCGCGTCGAGATCATGGCCGACATCCGGTCCGAGGTGAACGGGCCGGCCCAGCGGCTGGGCATCGAGATCATCGAGGTGCGGATCCGGCGGGCCGACTATCCGGACGCCACCCGCGAGAACATCTACAACCGCATGAAGTCGGAGCGCGAGCGCGAGGCCAAGGAGTTCCGGGCCCAGGGCTACGAGCAGGCCCAGAAGATCCGGGCGGATGCCGACAAGCAGCGGGTGATCATCGTCGCCGAGGCCCAGAAGCAGGCCGAGACCCTGCGCGGCCAGGGCGACGCCGACGCGATCAAGATCTACGCCGAGGCGTTCGGCAAGGACCCGGAGTTCTTCTCGTTCTACCGCTCGATGCAGGCCTACCGGAACGCCATCACCGAGGACGGCTCGACCACGATGGTGCTCAGCCCGGACAGCGACTTCTTCCGGTTCTTCAACTCGGCGAAGGGCTCTCCGAAACCGCAGGCGCAGCCGTCCCAGTGACGGTGGCCCAGTGACGGTGGCCCAGTGACGGCGACCCAGTGATCGGGGCGACCCAGTGATCGGGGCGACCCAGTGATCGGGGCGGCCCAGTGATCGGGGCAGCCGCGCAAGCGGAGTGGTGACGTGCAGGATCTGCTGACGGCGCTGGCACTCGTGCTGGTGATCGAAGGGGTCCTGTACGCCGCCTTCCCGTCCGGCATGCGCCGGGCGCTGGAATCGGCGATGCAGATGCCGGATTCGACGTTGCGGGCGGCCGGCCTGATCGCTGCCGCGATCGGCGTGGCGGCGGTCTGGCTGATCCGCAACTGACGGCCAGCCAGATCACGGCCGGTCAAATCACGGCCTGCCAAATCGCCGCCGCAATCCGGGATCAATGAGGTACGCTGTAACAGTCCGGTGTCCGGGGTAGTGCCGGCGTTGACTGGCGGCCCCGGATGACCACCTTGTTGAGAGATCCGACACACGACGCGCGCGTGTCCTGAGTCGAGGAGAGGAAGACACCCGATGACCGTTCAGGTTCGAATCGCGGCCGAGGGGGCCGGTCACGGATCGATGCTGCGATCAGTGGTTCGCCTTGGCATGACGGCGATGCTCGCCATGGCCCTGACCGTGCCCGTGGTGGCCCCGGCCGCCGCCCGGTCGGCGCCGGACAGCTTCGCCGATCTTGCCGAGAAGCTGCTGCCGGCGGTCGTCAACGTGGCGACCACCCAGACCGTGCAGGATCGCGGCCCGACCATGGACATGCCGCAGTTCCCGCCGGGGTCGCCGTTCGAGGAGTTCTTCAAGGACTTCTTCGACCGCAACGGCGGCAACCAGCCGCAACGGCCGCGCCGGGCCCAGTCGCTCGGCTCCGGCTTCCTGATCTCCGACGACGGCCTGGTGGTCACCAACAACCACGTGATCGCCGACGCCGACGAGATCACCGTCCGGCTCTCCGACGACTCCGAGTTCCCGGCCAAGCTGATCGGCACCGACACCAAGACCGACGTGGCGGTCCTGAAGATCGACACCGGCGGCCGCAACCTGCCGTTCGTGAAGTTCGGCAACTCCGACAGGCTGCGGGTCGGCGACTGGGTGGTCGCGATCGGCAATCCGTTCGGGCTCGGCGGCACCGTCACCGCCGGCATCGTGTCGGCGCGCGGCCGCGACATCGGCCAGGGCCCGTACGACGACTTCATCCAGACCGACGCCTCGATCAACCGCGGCAATTCCGGCGGCCCGCTGTTCAACCTCGACGGCGACGTGATCGGCATCAACACCGCGATCTTCTCGCAGTCCGGCGGGTCGATCGGCATCGGCTTCGCGATTTCGTCGAAGCTCGCCTCCAACGTGGTCGGGCAGCTTCGCGAGTTCGGCCGGACCCGCCGCGGCTGGCTCGGCGTGCGGATCCAGCAGGTGACCGAGGAGATCGCCGAGTCGCTGAGCCTGGACAAGGCGCGCGGCGCGCTGGTCGCCGACGTCACGCCGGATGGGCCGGCCAAGGCGGCCGGCATCCAGGCGGGCGACGTCATCCTGAAGTTCGCCGGCCAGGACGTGGCCGAGATGCGCGAGCTGCCGCGCATCGTCGCCGAGACCCAGGTCGGCAAGACCGTGAACGTCGAGGTCTGGCGTGACGGCAAGCCGATGGAGTTCACCGCCAAGCTCGGCGAGCTCGAGGCGGCCGAGAAGGCCAACCTGAAGCAGGAAGAGGAGCAGACCCCGACCGCGCCCCAGGGCGCCCAGTCGCGGGTGGACTCCCTTGGCCTTGGACTCGCCACGCTAACGCCGCAATTGCGTGCGGAATATTCCATCGGCGATCAGGTGGAAGGCGTGGTCGTCACCGAGGTCGATGCGGCCGGCACCGCCGGCGAGAAGGGGCTCCGCCCCGGCGACGTGATCGTCGAGGTCGCCCAGGACGAGGTTCGCTCACCGGACGATGTGGCTCGCGGCGTGAAGGCCGCGACGGAGAAAGGGCGCAAGTCCGTTCTGTTGCTGATCGATCGGCAGGGCGAGATGCGTTTTGTTGCGCTCCGTATAGACAAGGGCTGATCCCCCCGCCCCCCGTAGGCCCCTCTTGCGGAGTGCGAGGCGGCGCCGGTCTCTGGACCGGCGCCGTCCTCATTTTCAGAGCCGGGTTTCCGACCTTCGCCGCGGCGTCAGGCGACGGCCAGGCAGGTCTCGCAGGCGGTTCCCCGCACGTCGCGCCGCAGATGCGCTTCGCGCAACGCCTGGAATTCCGGCGACTGCCAGCACTCCATGAACGAGGCCGCGGTCAGGTCCCCCATGTGGAACCGGCCGTCATGGTCGAAGCAGCAGGCTGACAGGCGGCCGTCCCAGGTGACGTGGCCCTCGGTGAACACCGACCAGCACGGCAGCGGGTCGCGCAGGGCGCCGGCTCGTCCACGGTTGCCGGCGGTCGGCGTCCAGCCGCGGCCGACCTCGTCGTCGGTCACCAGGCTGGCCTGGCTGTACAGCGGCAGGGCGTAGACCTCGTCGACCAGCGGCGCGATGCGCTCGATGGTTTCGGCCATGCGTTCGCCCTGGTCGCCGTCGTACTCGATGTAGCTGGCGTACAGCCCGCAGCGATGCCCGGTCTCGCGTTCGACCTGGTCGCGGATGGTGCGGGCGGCCCGCATGTTGCTCTCGATGTCCTGGAACAGCCGGCCCTTGACCCGCGCGATTTCCTTGAACTGCCCGGCGTCGGCGTAGTTGAACGAGAACTTCAGGCTGTCGAGCCCGGCCCGGATGCAGGCGTCGACCCGGATCGGGGTCGCCACGGTGCCGTTGGTGGTCAGGAACACATACGGATAGCCGGCCACGTTCTTGGCGTAGTCGACCGCTTCCGGCAGCCACGGCAGCAGGAAGCTCTCACCGAGATAGAACAGCCCCAGTTCCTCGACTCCGGCCTGCCGCATCTCGACGGCCAGCCGTTCGTACAGCGTGCGGTCCATGTCGGTCTGGCGGCGCAGCATCATCGAGCGCGCGCAGAACGAGCAGGCGAGGTTGCAGCGCGCCGTCAGCTCGATCTTGACGGAGCGCGGCGCCGGCGGCGCCGCGGTCCGGTACGACGGTGGAATACCCGTGACGGCGTCGATCCGCTCGGTGATCGTCATGCTTGCCCCCGGAGGCCATGTCTCGGTCCGGGGAAACTAGGCTTATCCGACGGCGGTGGATTTGAGGCTGATCAAATCCGCGCGGCGTTGCCGGATCAGGCGAGGGCGGCCGCGATGTCGGCGGCCCGGTAGCCCTGCAGGTACAGCAGGCCGGTCAGGTCGCCGTGGTCGATGCGGAATGCCGCCGCCTCGCGGACCGCCGGCTTGGCGTGGAAGGCGACGCCGATGCCGGCGGCCTGCAGCATCGCCAGGTCGTTGACGCCGTCGCCGACCGCCACCGCGTCGAGCGGGCCGGCGCCGCGCCGGGCCGTCACCTCGTGCAGGGCCGCCAGCTTGGCGTCGCGCCCGAGGATCGGGTGGATGACCTGGCCGGTCAGGGCGCCGTCGGCGATCTCCAGCCGGTTGGCGCGGTCCTCGTCGAACCCGAGCCGGCGGCGGATCGCGCCGGTGATCGGGGTGAACCCGCCGGACACCAGCGCACAGTAGGCGCCGTTGGCCTTCATCGTCGCCACCAGCGCGGCCGCGCCGGCGGTGATCTCGATACGGGCCAGGACGCCGTCGATCGTCGACTCCGGCAGGCCCTTCAGCATCGCGACCCGCTCGGTCAGCGCGGCCTCGAACTCGAGCTCGCCGCGCATGGCGCGGGCGGTGATCGCGGCGATCACGTCCTTGAGGCCGGCGTACTCGGCCAGCTCGTCGAGGGATTCCGAGGTGATGATGGTCGAGTCCATGTCGGCGATCAGCGCCTGCTTGCGGCGGCCGGCCGCCGCCTGGGCGTTGACGTCGACCGGCCGTTCGGCGAGGGCGTCGCGCACCCGGGGCAGGGCGTCGGCCGGCTCGATCCCGTCGAACGGCAGGTCGACGGCGACATCGGCCGCCAACCAGTCGGCTTCGCCGACGCCGGCGCCCATGCGGCGCAGGGCCTCGGCGGCGATGGCGACATGGTCGGCGCCGAGCGCGCGGGCCAACGGATCGGTCATGAGCGTGAGGACATGTTGCATGGCGGCGCCTTATGGCGTAGCGGCAGGCCGCATGTCCAGCGTGTGTGCCGACCAGACCGTCCTCGTCGTCGCCGGGCCGACCGCCTCAGGCAAGTCGGCCCTGGCCCTGCGGCTGGCCGAGGCGATGGACGGCGTGGTGATCAATGCCGACTCCATGCAGGTCTACCGCGACCTGCGGATCCTGACCGCCCGCCCGTCCGTCGCCGACGAGGCTCGGGTGCCGCACCGGCTGTACGGTGTGCTCGACGCCGCCGAGCGCGGATCGGCCGCGTGGTGGCGCGAGGCGGCGCTGGCCGAGATCGCGGCGGCCGCAGAGACTGGGCGGTTGCCGGTGTTGTGCGGCGGCACCGGCCTGTACTTGCGGGCCCTGCTGCACGGCATTGCCGACGTTCCGGCGGTGCCGGAGGCGGTGGTGCGCGAGGCGGCCGAGCGATACCGGCGGCTCGGCGGCGAGGCGTTCCGCGAGGAGCTGCGGCATCTCGACCCGGTTGCCGCCGAGCGGCTGTTCGCCGGCGACAGCCAGCGCCTGCAGCGCGCCTGGTCGGTGGCGACGGCGACCGGGCGGGCGCTGTCGGAGTGGCAGGCCGCAGCGTCGGTGCCGCCGCCGGAGCTGCGGTTCCGGACCGTGCTGCTGTTTCCGCCGCGCCCGGTCTCGGCCGAGGCGGTGGAACGGCGGTTCCGGGCGATGGTCGCGGACGGCGCGGTCGACGAAGTGACGCGGCTGCTGGCGCGCGGGCTGGATCCGTCGCTGCCGGCCATGAAGGCGATCGGGGTGCCGGAGCTCCGGGCGTACCTGGAAGGCCGGGCCGGCCTGGAGGGCGCGATCCGCGACGCCGTCGTCGCGACCCGGCAATACGCCAAGCGCCAGCGCACCTGGTTCCGGCATCAGTTCCGGTCCGACCTGCAGGTCGATACGCAATTTTCGGAAAGCGGGTTTGAGGAAATCTTTCCGAAAGTTCGCGAACTTGTGTTGACGCCCGAGTCCTGACTGACTAGGTTCCGGCGGCCGGCGCGGGTGATCCCCGCGCCGTGCCTTTCTTCAACCCTGATCCGGCCCGCCGGACCCGATACCGACGGCGGCACGCCCGATCGCAGCAGAAGGAGCGGAACGGTGGCTCAACCCCGCAGTTCATCCCCCCGTCGCACCGCGGCGCCTCAACAGATGTCTGGCGCGGCGATCATTCTCAAGGCGTTGCAGGACCAGGGCGTAGAGGTCGTATTCGGCTATCCCGGCGGGGCGGTATTGCCGATCTACGACGAGCTCTTCAAGACCAACGCGGTACGCCACATCCTTGTGCGTCACGAGCAGGCGGCGGTGCACGCCGCCGAGGGCTATGCCCGCTCGACCGGCAAGGTCGGCGTGGTTCTGGTGACCTCGGGGCCCGGCGCCACCAACGCGGTGACCGGCCTGACCGACGCGCTGATGGACTCGATCCCGGTGGTGTGCCTGACCGGCCAGGTGCCGACGCACCTGATCGGCAACGACGCCTTCCAGGAGGCCGACACCACCGGCATCACCCGGCCCTGCACCAAGCACAACTACCTGGTCAAGGAGCCGGGCCAGCTCGCCCGGGTCATGCACGAGGCGTTCTACGTCGCCTCGCACGGCCGTCCCGGCCCGGTGGTGGTCGACCTGCCGAAGGACATCCTGTTCGCCGACTGCCCGTACGTGGAGGCCGACCAGGTCGAGACCAAGAGCTACCGCCCGCAGGTCAAGGGCGACAGCGACGCGGTCGAGCGCGCGGTCGAGCTGATCGCCAAGGCCAAGCGGCCGATCTTCTACGGCGGCGGCGGCCTGATCAACGCCGGCCCGAAGGCCTCCAAGCTGTTCACCGAGTTCGTCCGCAAGACCGACTATCCGGCCACCCTGACGCTGATGGGGCTGGGGGCGCTGCCGTATACCGACAAGCATTTCCTCGGGATGCTCGGCATGCACGGCACCTTCGAGGCCAACTGGGCGATGCACGAGTGCGACGTCATGGTGTGCATCGGCGCCCGGTTCGACGACCGGGTGACCGGCCGGCTCTCGGACTTCGCGCCGAACGCCAAGAAGATCCACGTCGACATCGACCCGTCGTCGATCAACAAGAACGTCGCGGTCGACATCCCGATCGTCGGCGACGCCGGCAACGTGCTCGAGCAGATGCTCGCGGCCTGGAAGGCCAAGGGCTACAAGACCGACGAGGCCGCCGTGGCCAAGTGGTGGAAGATGATCGACGGCTGGCGGGCCCGCAAATGCCTGGCCTACCGGCCGGACGACGACATCATCCTGCCGCAGCACGCGATCCGGCGGCTGTTCGAGAAGACCCGCGACATGGACTGCTACATCACCACCGAGGTGGGGCAGCACCAGATGTGGGCCGCCCAGTACTACGGCTTCAAGGAGCCGAACCGCTGGATGACCTCGGGCGGGCTCGGCACCATGGGCTACGGCTTCCCGGCCGCCATGGGGGTCCAGATCGCGCATCCGGACGCGCTGGTGATCGACATCGCCGGCGAGGCCAGCTTCCTGATGAACATGCAGGAGCTGTCGACCATGCGGCAGTACAATCTGCCGGTTAAGGCCTTCATCCTGAACAATCAGTGGATGGGCATGGTCCGGCAGTGGCAGGAGCTGGTGCACGGCGGACGGTACTCCGAGAGCTACTCGGCTGCCCTGCCGGACTTCGTCAAGCTGGCCGACGCCTTCGGCGGGGTCGGGCTGCGGGCGACCAAGCCGTCCGAGCTGGACAACGTCATCGACGAGATGATCCGCACGCCGCAGCCGGTGATCGCGGACATCCTGGTCAAGCAGGACGAGAACTGCTTCCCGATGATTCCGTCGGGAGCGGCCCACCACGAGATGATCCTCGGCCCGGAGGACCAGGCCGAGCGGCGTACATCCGAAGAGGGCATGGTGCTCGTCTGATTCGATCGACGGCCGGCTCCCGCCGCAAGCGGGGCCGGCCGTCGCCGTCCCTGTCGTCACGTTTGTCGAGGGCGCGCCCGATCCGGTGCGGCGCCCCGGGAGAGAACCGGTGATACAAACCGACATGCCGATCGAACGGCATACCGTCGCCGTGCTCGTGGCCAACGAGCCCGGTGTCCTGGCCCGTGTGATCGGGCTGTTTTCCGGCCGCGGCTACAACATCGAGAGCCTGACCGTCTCCGAGGTCGACGAGGTGAACGCGCGCTCGCGCATCACCATCGTCACGTCGGGCACGCCGATGGTGATCGAGCAGATCAAGGCCCAGCTTTCGCGGCTGGTGCCGGTCTACGACGTCCACGACCTTACCCTGGAAGGCCCGCACGTCAGCCGCGAGCTGGCGCTGGTCAAGATCCGCAACACCGGCGAGGCCCGGATCGAGGCGCTGCGGATCGCCGACACCTTTCGGGCGCGTGCCATCGACTCCACCCTGGAGAGCTTCGTGTTCGAGCTGACCGGCGACACCGGCAAGCTCGACGCCTTCGTCGACCTGATGGCGGCGCTCGGCGACGTCGAGGTCTCGCGCACCGGCGTGGTCGCGATCGCCCGCGGCTCCGACCTGCAGATGCCGCTGGTCCGCAAGAAGGCGGTCAAGCGGAAGCCCCGCCAGTCCAGCGGTTCCCAGTCCGCCGGCGACTGACGAAAAGCCCTTTGCGCATCCCGCTTATGGACCTGCGGGCGCGCTCCCTATAAACCGGCGGCCGAAAGCCGCCATCGAATTCAGAATGCGTCTTACCCGATAGGAGGAACCCATGCGCGTCTACTACGATCGCGACGCCGACGTGAACCTGATCAAGACCAAGAAGGTCGTGATCGTCGGCTACGGCAGCCAGGGCCACGCCCATGCCAACAACCTGAAGGACAGCGGCGCCAAGGAAGTCGCCGTGGCTCTGAAGAAGGGCTCGCGGTCCGCGCCGAAGGCCGAGGCCGCCGGCTTCAAGGTCATGACCCCCGCCGAGGCCGCGGCCTGGGGCGACGTGATCATGATCCTGACCCCGGACGAGCTGCAGGGCGACATCTACAACCAGGACATCGCCCCGAACATCCGTCCGGGTGCGGCGATCGCCTTCGCGCACGGCTTCAACGTGCACTTCAACTTCATCGAGGCGCGCGACGACATCGACGTCTTCATGATCGCCCCGAAGGGCCCGGGCCACACCGTGCGCTCCGAGTACCTGCGTGGCGGCGGCGTGCCCTGCCTGGTGGCGGTCGACCAGAACGCCTCGGGCAACGCGCTGGAGATCGCGCTGAGCTACTCCTCGGCGATCGGCGGCGGCCGGGCCGGCACCATCGAGACCACCTTCAAGGAAGAGTGCGAGACCGACCTGTTCGGTGAGCAGGTGGTGCTCTGCGGCGGCCTGTGCGAGCTGATCAAGGCCGGCTACGAGACCCTGGTCGAGGCCGGCTACGCGCCGGAGATGGCCTACTTCGAGTGCCTGCACGAGGTGAAGCTGATCGTCGACCTCATCTACGAGGGCGGCATCGCCAACATGAACTACTCGATCTCCAACACCGCCGAGTACGGCGAGTACGTGTCGGGCCCGCGGATCGTCACCCCCGAGGTGAAGGCCGAGATGAAGCGCGTCCTGGCCGACATCCAGTCGGGCACCTTCGCCCGCAACTGGATGCTGGAGAACCGGGTCAACCAGGCTTCGTTCAAGGCCATGCGCCGTCGTGCCGCGGACCACGAGATCGAGAAGGTCGGCGAGAAGCTGCGCGCCATGATGCCGTGGATCGCGGAGAACAAGCTGGTCGACAAGACCAAGAACTGAGGCCGTCGGCCCGGTTCCACGCAGGTACGGCGCCGTCGCGAGACGGCGCCGTCGGCGTTTGGCGGGGATGCAAACGGTTTGTTAAGCACGTTGTCATATGAAATCGATCGCGTCGGGATGCCGCGCGAAAAAGTGTGAAATAGGGTGAACCGCCTTTTGTAGATGCCCGCGAATCTTGGTATCTTCGTTGTCGCAGCGCGGGGAGAGGCGCAGCGTCTATCGATTCCAGGCATACGGACGCATGCGGGCGCGCACCCGGCTCTGAGGCTCTTACGGGATCGGACTCCATGTTTTTTGCCAATCTGCTCGGAATGCTCTCGGCCGACATGGCCATCGATCTCGGGACCGCGAACACGCTGGTCTACGTGAAAGGCCGCGGCATCGTCCTGAACGAGCCGTCGGTCGTCGCGATCGCCACGGTGCGCGGCAAGAAGCAAGTGCTGGCCGTCGGCGACGAGGCCAAGCAGATGCTCGGCCGTACGCCTGGCAACATCCAGGCGATCCGGCCGCTGCGCGACGGCGTGATTGCGGACTTCGAAGTCGCCGAGGAGATGATCAAGCACTTCATCCGCAAGGTGCACAACCGGCGGTCCTTCGCCAGCCCGCAGGTGATCGTGTGCGTGCCGTCCGGCTCGACCGCGGTCGAGCGGCGCGCGATCCAGGAGAGCGCGGAGAGCGCCGGCGCCCGCCGGGTGTTCCTGATCGAGGAGCCGATGGCGGCGGCGATCGGCGCCAACCTGCCGGTGACCGAGCCGACCGGCTCGATGGTGGTCGACATCGGCGGCGGCACCACCGAGGTGGCGGTGCTGTCGCTCGGCGGCATCGTGTACTCGCGCTCGGTCCGGGTCGGCGGCGACAAGATGGACGAGGCGATCATCGCCTACATCCGCCGCAACCATAACCTCCTGGTCGGCGAGGGCAGTGCCGAGCGGATCAAGAAGGACATCGGCTCGGCCTACCCGCCCGAGGACGGCATCGGCCGCACCATGCAGATCAAGGGCCGCGACCTGATGAACGGCGTGCCCAAGGAAATCATCATCGACCAGTCGCAGATCGCCGACAGCCTGGCCGAGCCGGTCAGCCAGATCGTCGAGGCGGTCAAGGTCGCGCTCGAGCAGACCCCGCCGGAGCTGGCGGCGGATATCGTCGACAAGGGCATCGTGCTGACCGGCGGCGGCGCCCTGCTCGGCAATCTCGACTTCGTGCTGCGGCACGCCACCGGCCTGCCGGTGATGATCGCCGACGACCCGCTGTCCTGCGTGGCGCTGGGCACCGGCCGGTGCCTCGAGGAGATGAAGGTGCTGCGCAACGTCCTGATCGGGGCCTACTGACGCACCGGGCAGCGACGGAAACGGGCCCAGGGGGAGGTTGAACGGCGAGGATGGCACGGCGTCCCGGCTCCTTCACCTCGGTCGCGCAGCCGGTGCGGTCCTTCTGGAGCCGCTTCGCTTTCGCGCTGCTGCTGGCCGGGGCTTTCGCCCTGATGCTGCTCGGCAAGGCCGACATTCTGCTGGTGGAGCGATTCCGGACCGGCGTCGCCGACGTGCTGGCGCCGGTGCTGGAGGTGCTGTCGCGGCCGGCAGCGAGCGTCTCGGACACCGTGGCGGCGGTGCGCCGCCTGCGTGACCTGCGGGCCGAGAACGAGCGCCTGCGGATCGACAACGGGCGGCTGGAGCGCTGGCAGCACGTGGCCCGCCGCTTGGAGGCCGAGAACAAGGCGCTGCGGGCCCTGACCAACTTCGTGCCGGAGCCGAACGTCGCGTTCATCACCGCCCGGGTGATCGCCGATGCCGGCGGCGCGTTCGTGCGCAGCGCCATGATCAACGCCGGCGCCCATCAGGGGGTGCGGCGCGGGCTGGCGGCGGTGACCGGCGACGGGCTGGTCGGCGGCGTCGTCGAGGTCGGCGAGCGGCACGCCCGGATCCTGCTGATCACCGACCTGAACTCGCAGATTCCGGTGGCGGTCGAGCGCACGCGCGACCCGGCGGTGCTGGCCGGCGACAACACCCGGCTGCCGCGGCTGGTCTACCTGCCGCAGAACGCCCAGGTCCTGCCCGGCGACCGTATCGTCACTTCCGGCCATGGCGGGGTGTTTCCACCCGGCCTGCCGATCGGCGTGGTGACCTCGATCGACGAGGGCGCGATCAAGGTGATGCCGTATGTCGACTGGAACCGGCTGGAATACGTCCGGCTGCTCGACTACGGCCTGGACGGGGTGGTGAAGCCGTCCGGCGGCAATCCGCAGTTCTCGGTGATGGGGCCGGAGCGATCCGACCAGGATCGGTTGCTCGGGCTCGGCCCGCGATGAGGATGACCGCCACCCAGCGGGTCGATCTCTGGCTTCGCCAGGCCACGCCGATCGCGCTGACCCTGCTGCTGGCGATCCTGTCGGCGGTGCCGATAGGGGTTCCCGGCTATACCGCGGTGGTGCCGGCCTACACCGCGATGGCGGCGTTCTACTGGGCGGTTTTCCGGCCGGACCTGCAGCCGCCGTTCGCGCTGTTCCTGGTCGGGGTGCTGCAGGACATCCTGGTGGCGACGCCGCTCGGCATGACCGCGTTGAGCCTGATGGTGGTGCACGGCCTGGCGGTGTCGCAGCGCCGGGCGTTCCTCGGCAAGCCGTTCGTGCTGGCCTGGTTCGGCTTCGTGCTGATCCAGGCGCTGGCCTCGTTCGTCGCCTGGATACTGGCCTCGGTCCTGGCGCTTCGGCCGATGGCGCCCGAGCCGGCCGTGTTCCAGTATCTGGTGACGGTGACCATGTTCCCGGTGGTGGCCTGGGTGTTCGTCCGGATCCACCGATACGTCGTGCGGTAGCCGATCATGCTGAAGGCGAGCGAACAGGACAGCCAAAGGATCTTCACGCGTCGGGCGCTGATGTTGGCGGCCGGCCAACTCGGGCTGGTCGGAACGCTGGCGGCCCGCCTCTACTATCTGCAGGTGGTGGAGGCCGATCGCTATACGCTGCTGTCGCGGGACAATCAGTTCAACCTCGAGCTGCTGCCGCCGATCCGCGGCCGGATCCTCGACCTCAACGGCGTGCCGCTGGCCGACAACCAGGACAATTTCCGGGTCGAGATCGTCCGCGAGCAGACCGACGACGTCGCGGCCACGCTGGCAGCGCTGGGCTCTATCATCGACGTGCCGGAATGGGACGTCCGGCGGGTCCTCAAGGACGTGAAGCGCAAGCGGGCCTTCGTGCCGGTCACGGTGGTCGAGAACCTGACCCGCGAGGAGATCGCGCGGGTCGCCGTGAACGCCCCGTACCTGCCGGGCGTGCGGATCGAGGTCGGGCGCTCGCGCCGGTATCCGTTCGGGTCGCTGGCGGTGCACTGCACGGGCTACGTGGCGGCGGTCTCGGAGAACGAGCTGACCGGCGACCCGGTGCTGGAGCTTCCGGACTTCCGCATCGGCAAGAGCGGGATCGAAAAGGTCCACGACCTGGAGATGCGGGGCACCGCAGGCCAGCGTCAGGTCGAGGTCAACGCGCTCGGCCGGATCATCCGGAAGCTGCCGGGCGACGAGGGCGAGCCGGGCAGGGACGTCCGCCTGGCGATCGACATCAACCTGCAGCGCTTCGCCACAGAGCGGCTGGCCCGCGGCAACGCCGAGCGCATTCCGGTCGACGACCCGCGAGCCCAGCTCGCGCTGGCCAAGGCGACGCCCGAACGGGTGGCCGACAGCAAGTCGCAGGACACCATCCTGATCGACAAGGACGGTGAGGTGGTCGACGCCGAGAGCGGCTCGGTGGTGGTGATGGACGTCCATTCGGGCGAGCTCCGCGCCCTGGTCTCGGTCCCCGGCTACGATCCCAACCCGTTCAATCACGGCCTGTCCGCCAAGGACTGGGAGGAGCTGCTCTCCAACCCGCGCTCGCCGCTGACCAACAAGGCGATCGCCGGCCAGTACCCGCCGGGCTCGACCTTCAAGATGCTGGTATGCCTGGCGGCGCTCGAGGCCGACATGGCCGGGCCGGAGACCCGGTTCTTCTGTCCCGGCTACCTCGAGCTCGGCGACACCCGCTTCCACTGCTGGAAACGCGGCGGCCACGGGCACGTCGACATGACCGGGGCGGTCGAGCAGAGCTGCGACGTGTACTTCTACGAGATCGCCAAGCGCGTCGGCATCGACCGCATCGAGGCGATGGCCCGGCGGCTCGGTCTCGGCCAGGCCCTGGACATCGACCTGCCCGGCGAGCGGCGCGGCCTGATCCCGAGCCGGGAGTGGAAGCTGGCCACCCGCGGCGAGCCGTGGCAGCGCGGCGAGACGCTGGTGGCGGCGATCGGTCAGGGGTTCGTGCTGGCGACGCCGTTGCAGCTCGCGACCATGACGGCCCGCATGGTCAACGGCGGCCGCGAGGTGGTTCCGAGGCTGGTCCGGGAGCTGAACGCGGGCAGCCGGGCGAGCTTCCCGTCGCTCGGCCTGGACCCGCGCGACCTCGACCTGATGCGTCAGGCGATGAGCGCCGTGGTCAACGGCAGCCACGGGACCGCGCGGAAGGTCCGAAGCCGCGACGGCGAGCCGGCGATCGGCGGAAAGACCGGGACCTCGCAGGTCAAGCGCATCACCATGGCGCAGCGCGCGGCCGGCCTGACCAAGGCGAAGGACCAGCCCTGGCGCGACCGCGACCACGCGCTGTTCGTCGGCTTCGCGCCGGTCGAGGCGCCGCGCTATGCGGTGGCGGTGGTCGTCGAGCACGGCGGTGGCGGGTCGTCGATGGCGGCCCCGATCGCGGCCGACGTGCTGCTGGAGACCCTGCGTATCGATCCGGGCGCGGACTCGCCGCTGAGCGCGGCGCCGGCCGCCAAGCAGAACCAGCGAGGCTGAGCGATGGCCGGCAGCTTCCGCAACGAGATCCTGAACGCGCCGGAGATGACGCTCGGCCAGAAGCTGGCGGCGGTGAACTGGCTGATGGTGCTGCTGATCGTCGCGATCGCTTCGGTCGGGTTCGCGATGCTGTACTCGGCGGCCAACGGCAGCTTCAGCCCGTGGGCCTATCGCCAGGCCATCCGCTTCGGCTTCGGCCTGGTGGTCATGCTGACCATCGCCATGGTCGACGTCCGGTTCTGGATGCGCAGCGCCTACCTGCTCTACGCCGGCGTCCTGATCCTGCTGCTCGGCGTCGAGATCATGGGCGAGATCGGCATGGGCGCGCAGCGCTGGATCGACCTCGGGGCGTTCCAGCTTCAGCCGTCCGAGCTGATGAAGATCACCCTGGTGCTGGCGCTCGCCCGCTACTTCCACGGCCTGACCTGGGACGAGGTCGGCAATCCCCTGAACCTGATCCCGCCGCTGCTGATGATCGCCATGCCGGTGGTTCTGGTGCTGCGGCAGCCGGACCTCGGGACCGCGCTGATGATCATCATGGGGGCGGGGGCGACCTTCTTCCTGGCCGGGGTCCGGATCTGGAAGTTCCTGACCCTCGTCGGCCTGGGCATGGCGGCCGTGCCGATCGCCTGGCAGTTCATGCGCGGCTACCAGAAGCAGCGGATCCTGACGTTCCTGAACCCGGAGAGCGACCCGCTCGGCTCCGGCTATCACATCACCCAGTCGAAGATCGCGCTGGGGTCCGGGGGGGTGTTCGGCAAGGGCTTCCTGGAAGGCAGCCAGAGCCACCTGAACTTCCTGCCGGAGAAGCAGACCGACTTCATCTTCACCATGCTGGCCGAGGAATTCGGCATGGTCGGCGGACTCGCCCTGATCGGCCTGTACGTGCTGGTGATCGCCTACGGGTTCGCGATCGCGATACGGGCCCGCAACCAGTTCGGCCGGCTGGTCGCGCTGGGGGTGACCACGACGCTGTTCCTGTACCTGTTCATCAACGTCGCCATGGTGATGGGCCTGATCCCGGTGGTCGGCGTGCCGCTGCCGATGATCAGCTACGGCGGCACCGCGATGCTGACCATCATGCTGGGCCTGGGAATGGTGCTGGGCGTCTCGGTCCACCGCGACGTCCGCATCGGCCGGGCGGGGGTCGACGAGGACTGAACGGCCGTCCGGCGGCAATGACCGCTTGACAACCTAACGTCGCTATTCTGTCTGAGGCGGGCGCGCGCGGGATGCGGGTCGCGCGTGTGCGGTCGAATTGTCGAAGGGTGGGTGCGGGATGCCGCCCGATCGCAGATCCAGGCTGTTCGAAGCGCTGCTGGAGGCGAGCCTCGACGGCATCGTGGTGCTGCGGCCGGTCCATGCCGCGGACGGCGCGTTCGAGGACCTGGAGTTCGAGGTGGTCAACCGCCGGGCCGGCGAGATCCTCGGGAGACCGGAGGGCGGACTGGTCGGGTTGTATGCGCTGCGCGACCTGTTCGCCGGCGACGAGCAGGCGTTCGCGAAGTACCGGCGGGTGTGGCAGACCGGGGAGCCGTCTCGCTTCGAGGTCGACCGTCGGGCCGCGCCGCTCGGGCTGGTGTTCCGCGGCTCGATCGTGAAGGCCGACGACCGGCTGGTGGTGACCTTCGCCGACGTGACCGAGCTGGTGGAGGCCAACGAGGGCCTGGAACGCCAGCGGGTCGAGCTGCTCTACCAGTACGAGGTGCTGGACGCCCAGGCCAGCGACCTGGCGCGCATCGCCGAGGACACCGATGCGGCCCGGGCCGAGGCGCGCAACGCCGCCCGGTTCGTCGCCGACCTGCTGGAGGCGGTGCCGGTCCCGGTGTTCTTCAAGACCCGGGAGGACCGGCGTTTCCGCATGGTCAACCAGCGCTTCGCGGACCTGCACGGCTGTGCCGGCGAGGACGTGGTGGGGCAGACCCTGGAGGATCTGTTCGATCCGGAGGTGGCGGCCTATATCGAGAGCCGGGAGCACGCATTCTACGCGGCCGACGAGCCCCGGCAGGTGTACGAGGCCGACATCGAGTTCGCCGGCGCCGGCACCCGACGGATGGTCATGCACAAGGCCAAGATGCGGGACGCGGCGAACCGGCTGATCGGCATCACCGGGGTGATGGTCGACGTGACGGAGTCGCACCGCCTTCGACAGGAGCTCGAGCGCCTCGCGACCACCGACCCGCTGACCGGCCTGGCCAACCGGAGGGCGTTCCTGGCGCGCGCCCGCGAGGAGATCGAGCGGGCGTCCCGACACGGACGGCCGCTGTCGGTGGTCATGGTCGACGTCGACCATTTCAAGGCGATCAACGACCGCCACGGCCACGAGGCCGGCGACCAGGTGCTGGTGCGGGTGGCCGACATGGTGCGGGCGACGATCCGCAAGGCCGCCGACTTCGCCGCCCGGTTCGGCGGCGAGGAGTTCGTGCTGTTGCTGCCCGAGACCCCGGTCGGCGGTGCCTGGGCCCTGGCCGAACGCATCCGCGAGGCGTTCGAGGCGACGGCGGTCGACACCGCGGGCGGGCCGGTCTCGTTCACCGCGAGCTTCGGCGTCGAGCAGTTCCGCCCGGAGCTGGACGACGGCATCGAGACCGTCCTGCGGCGGGCCGACGACGCGCTCTACCGGGCCAAGGCCTCGGGACGGAACCGGGTCTACCTGGCGGCCTGACGGGCGTCCAGCGAGGTCTCAGAACATCGTCACCGCGACGACGCCGGCGCGGTGCTCGGCGCAGTCGTCGCCGAGGCAGACCGGGGCGATCCAGATGCGGCCGGAGGCCAGCGCCGCGCCGTTGTCGTCGATGTGCACCCGGTCGACCGGCTCGTCGCGGACGGCGGCCACGAAGGCCGGGGTGAGGCGCCGCCCGTATTCCGTCACGAAGGTGGCGGGGTCGGGGATGTCGATCGCCTTCTCCACGCCGCCGACCGACGAGCGCAGCACGATCGGGTACAGCACGAGCTTGGCCAGGGCCGCCGGGTCGTCGACCGCGTCGCGGATCCGATCGGCCAGGGCAGGTCCCTCCCCGGGGTCGAAGCCGGCGACGTCGACCCAGCGCGGATCCTCGAACGGGGTCGGGCGCCACAGGAACGCGACCAGCGTCCAGTTGGCGAGGATTTCGGGGGACGGCAGGCTGCTGTCCGGGCCGTTCCAGGCGCCTTCGAACACGTAGGCGACCCGGGAGCCGGGCGCGACCGGGCACATCACCCGGCTGGAGGAGTCCTCCACTCCGGGCACGCAGACCGGCGCCGCGGATTTGCCAAACACCCCGGCGAACCGCATGCCGAGGGCGGCCCCGAACCGGTTGTGCACCGCCGAGCTCTGCATCAGTACCGAGAAGATACCGCCGGTCCAGTCCGGGAACACCAGCGCGACCGGCTTCGCGCCGTCCTTGACCACCAGGACGTCGACCGGCTCGCCCTCGCTCGAGGCGTCGCCGCGCTCGACCCGGCAGCCGGGCAGGGCTGCAGCGATCGCCGCCGCGTCGAACGGCGTGTCCCGGGTGATGCCGCCGAGACCGGACTCGGTCAGCTCGGGCGCGCACGCCGCGGCCCGCCCGCCGTGGAGCAGGAATGCCGCAAGCAGCGAGGCGGCGAAACGAACGGCAAGCGGAAAGTGCCCTGGCATGCGAACATCATAGTGCAGGCCAGGGCACGGTTTGAGTGTGAAATGTCCGTGACAGGCGTCAGTCGGCCACCTCGACACCCGTCAGGTCGGCCTCGACGACGCGCAGGAATCCATCGTCGTTGCGTGCTAGGCCATGCACGTACTTCCAGGCTTCCGGGCCAATTCGGACGACATTCAGGTCGTCATCTAGCACCGCCCAGGATGTCGGCAGGCCGAGCAGGCACTTCTGGCACTCACCGGTTCGAGCGTCCCATAGGCGAGCGGTTTTGTCATAGCTGGCGGTGACGATAGTCGCTCCGTCAGCGGAGAAGGCGGCGCTTAGGAGGCGACTTCCATGGCCTTCGAGGCACTTCTGGCACTCACCGGTTCGAGCGTCCCATAGGCGAGCGGTCTTGTCATCGCTGGCGGTGACGATGGTCGTGCCGTCGGCAGAGAACACCGCGCTGACGACCGAGCCGGCATGGCCTTCGAGGCGAGCGATCTCGGCGCCGGTTCGGGTGTCCCAGAGACGAGCGGTATTGTCGTGGCTGGCGGTGAGGATGGTCGTTTCGTCGGGGGAGAACACCGCGCTCATCACCCATTGGGTATGGCCGTCGAGGCGAGTTATCTCAGCGCCGGTTTGCGTGTCCCATAGGCGGACGGTGTTGTCATCGCTGGCAGTCAGAATGGTCGTCCCATCGGCAGAGAACACTGCGCTTCGCACCCAGTCGGTATGGCCTTCGAGTCGGGTGATCTCAGCGCCAGTTCGGGCGTCCCAGAGGTGGGCAGTATTGTCAGAGCTAGCGGTGAGAACGGTTGTCCCGTCGGCGGAGAAGGTTGCGCTCATCACCCAGTCGGCATGGCCTTCGAGTCGGACGATCTCGGCACCGGTTCGAGCATTCCAGAGGCGAGCGGTCTTGTCAGAGCTGGCGGTGAGGACGGTCGCCCCGTTGGCGGAGAACACTGCGCTGAAGATCTGGCTGCGATGGCCTTCGAGGCGCGTGATCTCGGCGCCGGTTCGAGCGTCCCAGAGATGGACGACGTCGCCAGTGGCGGTGAGGACGGTTAACCCGTCGGAGGAGAACACCGCGCTGAAGACAGCTCCGCGATGGCTTTCGAGACGGGCGATCTCGGTGCCGGTTCGGGCGTCCCAGAGGCGGGCGGTCTTGTCAGAGCTGGCCGTGAGGACAGTTGCCCCGTCGACGGAGAACACTGCGCTGAAAAGTCGGCTGCCATGGCCTTCGAGGCGGGTTATCTCGGCGCCGGTTCGAGCGTCCCAAAGGCGGGCGGTGTCATCTTCGCTGGCAGTGAGGATGGTCGCCCCGTCAGTGGATAGCACCGCGCGGAACACCACATCGCGATGACCTTCAAGGCGGGTTATCTCGGCGCCGGTTCGAGCGTTCCAGAGGCGGGCGGTCCCGTCATCGCTTGCGGTGAGGATGGTCGCGTCGTCGGGCGAGAACACCGCGCTGACGACTGAGCTGCCATGGCCTTTGAGGCGAGTGATCTCGGCGCCGCTACAGGCATCCCAGAGGCGGGCGACATCGTCAGTGCTGGCGGTGAGGATGGTCGTTCCGTCGACGGAGAAGACGGCGCTAAAGAGCGCGCCGTCATGGCCTTCGAGGCGAGTTATCTCGGCGCCGGTTCGGGCGTTCCAGAGGCGGGCGGTGCCGTCATCGCTGGCGGTGAGGATGGTCGCGCCGTCGGCGGAGAACACCGCACTTGAGACCGCGCCGCCATGGCCCTCGAGGCATTTGAGACATGCACCGATTCGGGCGTCCCAGAGGCAGGCGGTCTTGTCAGAGCTGGCGGTGATGATGGACGCGCCGTCGGCGGAGAACACCGCGCTGACGACCGCGCCGTCGTGGCCTTCGAGGCGGGTTATCTCGGCGCCGGTTCGAGTGTCCCAAATACTGGCGGTCTTGTCAGAGCTGGCAGTGAGGATGGTCGCCCCGTCGGGGGAAAACACTGCGCTGAAGAGTCCGCCACCATGGCCTTCGAGGCGGATGTTTTCGGCGCCGGTTCGGGCGTCCCAGAGGCGGGCGGTTTTGTCAGAGCTGGCGGTGAGGATGGTCGCACCGTCGGCGGAGAACACCGCACTTGAGACCGGGCCGCCGTGGCCTTCAAGTCGGGTGATCTCAGCGCCGGTCCGGGCGTCCCAGAGGCGGGCGGTGCTGTCATCGCTGGCAGTGAGGATAGTCGTGCCGTCGGCGGAGAACTCTGCGCTGAGGACTGCGCCGCCGTGGCCTAGGGATGTGCGGCAACCGCGCACCAACTTGTCGACTCCTGGCAGGGTTTCCCTGGCGTGGTTTCGGAACACCACTGATTCAAGGACCCCCTTCTCGCTGCTGGCATCGGCTTCTACCTGATAGCAACGGACAGCAGATGCGTAGGCGGGTTTGCCCTGGCAGTCCGTCAGTTGGCTGCATTCCAGGAAAGCGCGTCCGAACGCCGCATCTCCGAACCGGCACCGATCGAAAACCACGTTGCGGAACTGCGATCCGAACAGCCGGGCTCGTTCGAAGCTAACGTCCCAAAGCTGCAGGGGCACCATCGGCGTTCCGGCGACGGTTATTGACCGAAGATCCAGGTCCGACAGATCGGCAGCCGGTGGAAGGGTCAGCCGAGTGGGCCGGTCCCGATCAGCCGCGGCACGACGGAGTGCGAAGGACAGGGCGCGTTGCTCTACGGTGTGGTCGGACAGGATCGTCCGGTCCAGGGCGATGGTGAATCTGTTCCAGTCGTCCCGTGTGTCGACGAGGTCGAGGGTGAACTCAAGGGTCTCGCGGCTAGTTTCGGGCACCGTCGCGAGATCGCGGAACCGATCGTCGAGCAGCGCAGAAAGTAGGGCGCAGGCCAGGAAGTACTCCTGGAACGAGGTGTGGACGAAGCGGAAACCGTTGTCATGCTCCCGCACCAGCAGGCTGGCGTTGCGCAGCTCGGTATGCAGCAGTGCCCGGGCATCCAGGTTCGCCGACCCGAGGATGGCGGCAAGACCGGGGCGCCGGGGCGCATAGTCGTCAAACCACTCGTTGAGGGCATTGACAGAGAGGCGGGGCGTTCGCTGCTGCCAGAAATGCAAGGCCAGTGCCTCCAGCATGTTCTGCCGGTCCGCCGCGCTCATCAGCGGGCGCTTGTCGTTGTCGCGCTCGATCGCTCGTCGGAACAGGTGCTGGTAGACCCGGGCCGCGTTGACGGCCCGACCCTCGTTCAGGTCCGCCTCCAGGTCGGGCGCGAGTTCGGCGATGTAGCGGGTCATGATCGGCTTGCGGGCCAGTCCTTGTAGATCGTGGGCTCGGCCGATCGCCCGGAACGCCCGATCGCCCTCCTCTTCGCCGAGGCTCTTTTGGAAGAAACTGCGGATCTGCTCCGGCTCGAACGGTGCCATGTAGACGGTCTTGATCCGCTCGGCGTTGCGTCTCAGGCCGGACCCGAACCGGTCATGGGCGGCGAGGACGGTTTGCTCCTCGACGTGGTCGCGAAAGAAGTGGGTCCGGCAGGTCGTCAGGATGCGGGTCGGGCAGACAGCCCAATCCGCCCGCCCGGACTTGGCGTCGTGCTTCCAGGCATCCGCGGGCACGATCGCCAGAAGTTGTCGGTACAGGTTGGCGGCCCGTTCCGGCCCGACGCGGGTGCCGATCTCGTCCAGCCCGTCGAGGATGATCACACAGCGCTCCGAGCGCAGCACGGCCAGGAGTTGCTCCGCCTCGATGCCCTCGACGAAGCTGGGGTTGAGGCTCTGCATGATAAGCTGATTCAGGGACAGCGGGCGGGCCTGATCCCGCTCGACGGTCTCGGTGAGTCGGCGGAAGTCGAGGTAGATCGGAAACGGGACTTTAGGGTTGCCGGCATGCTCGTCGATCAGCGTGCGGGCGAACATCTGCATGGCGGTAGTCTTGCCGGCCCCGAAACTGCCGAGTACGGCATAAATCCGGTTCGATGCTTCGTCCTCGCATGCCCAGGCCCGCAGCATGGGGAGCAAGGGTTCCGCATCTCCCTCGCCCTCCGCACTGGTCGTTCTCGGGGCCTCGGCGGTGCCTTCCTCGACCACGCCCTCGAATTCGAAGTGACCCTTGGTCGTCGCCGCGCGCCGGATGCGGTCTCTAGGAGACGGCTTCGGCGGAGGGGCTAACGTCTGTCGGTTGAGTGCTTGGCAGACTTCCTCGCACAAACGTTGAATGAAGGCGTCGCGTTCGGCAGGAGTGCCTTCCGGTCCCCAAAGGGTCAGGAGGTTGGAGAACCTTGGTTTCCAGTGTCCGGGAAAGACTGGACCACGGGTGATATCCAAACGTCCCTGGGCACGATCTCCAGAGAGCTGAACCCGAAGATATCGAGTGTTGCCTGCTCGATCTGCCTCGGCGAAGAAAGTGGCCTCCCGCTGACACGCCGGGCTCGCGTACCATTTGTTGCTGAGGAGGAAAATCGCGAGCGATGCCCCCTCGCAGGCGGGGTCCGTTTGCTGCTCGAACGTCTCCGTGGTCCCATGCATATTGTGCCGGTCGAACCAAGGCTCGACCGAGAAATGGTCGTTCCATTTCGGCGGAAGAGAGCGCAGGGCACCCTTCAGCTTCTCGATGAACTGGTCGACGATGCCCTCGACCTCGGGATCCTCCCAGGCGTGCGAAACGAACACCCGGTGAACGGCCTTGCGGACGCGTGGTTCTTCTAGGTCGTCGCCGACACTGGCGGCATCCTCCTTGGTCGAGAGGACGGCGCCCGCACGGGCGGTCGCCTGTTGGCGCGCGGTGCGGCTGAGGGCGGAGAACCCGATCTCCAGGTGAGTCTTGCGCGACCGGACTTTCAGCGGTGCGACCTTGGCGGGGGACAGCTGTGCCAGATGACCAGCCGCGTCGTTGATCTGCTTGATCCGCCGGCGCAGCGCCTCCGGGGCGAGGGATGCCCCTTCCTGTTCGGCCAGGAGGGCCAGCACCTTGCTCTTGTCGGCAGTCAGGGTGTCTGCGTCCGGAGATGGTTGGCCGGCGACAGCGATGATCGCCTCCAGCAGGCGCCGCGGGGCCTGCCCAAGGTCTTCGTCCAAATCTTTGATCAGACGGGCGAACCAGCTCATTTGCCGGCCTCCGTTTGCTGGAGACGATCTCTTGATATCACGAAATGAAATTTCGTGATAAGTGTGATTTTGTTGATGTCCCGGAATCTGCAATTTTATCGAATTTCGCCGGCGTTTTTCCGGCAGTTCGGCGGCAACTTCATCGCTGATTAAAGATTCGGATCCCGGGACCGGTTGCATGAGCATTGCGACATACGAACCCGCAACCAGACCCGCAGATCGCGAAACCCATGACCCGGCCCCTCTCGACACTCCTGGCGGACACGCGCGGCAACGCGGCGCTGATGACCGCGTTCGGGATGGTCACCATGCTCGGCTTCGCCGGGCTGGCGGTCGACGGGTTCACCGCGCTGATGCTCCGGGACAAGCTGCAGGACGCGTCCGACGCCGCCGCCTTCGCCGCCGCCAAGGTGATGATCCAGGGCGACCCGGTCAGCGACGGCCGCCGCTTGTTCGACGCCAACTTCGAGGCTGGCTACGTCGGCGCGTCGATCACCGGCGTGTCGATCGTCGGCACGCCCGACGACGTGGTGCGGGTCGACGCCTCGGCCGAGTTCCCGACCCAGTTCATGCGGTTCGTCGGCCAGAGTTCGCTGACCGTGCACGCCCATTCCGGCGTCCTGCGCACCAACCGGGCGGCCGAGATCGCGCTGGTCATGGACAACACCGGCTCGATGCGGTCGGGCGGCAAGATCGACGCCATGAAGGCCTCGGCGCGCGATCTGGTCTCGATCCTGTACGGCACCGAGCAGATCCGCGAGGACCTCTGGCTGTCGGTGGTGCCGTACAGCGCCACCGTCAACGTCGGCAACGCCCGGACCGGCTGGCTGAGCCCCGGCGACCGGGTGTTCATGGCTCCCGAGAGCTTCGGCACCACGGTCTGGAAGGGCTGCGTGACGGCGCGCGCCGACGGCCACGACCAGGACGACGCGACCCCGGCCTCCGCGCCCTTCACCTCGTTCTACTGGGCGTCCGACGTCGACAACGTCTGGCCCGAGATCGACGAGCGCAATGAGGCCCAGAACAACGGCACCGGCCCCAATCTCGGCTGCGGCCCGGCGATCACGCCGCTGACCCGCGCGCGCGCGACGGTCGAGGCCGCGATCGACGAGATGCAGCCCTGGCACCGCGGCGGCACGCTCGGAAACCTCGGCCTGGTCTGGGGCTGGCGGACGGTGTCGCCGAGCTGGAACGGCCTGTGGGGCGACGGCGAGCTGGCGTCCCTGCCGACCGGCTACGACGACCCGCTGATCGACAAGATCGTGGTCATGATGACCGACGGCGAGAACCAGTTCTACGACTGGCCGAACCACGAGCCGAACAACGGCGTCGGGCCGTACGGCTCCGACAAGACCGCCTACGGCCGGCTGCACGAGTTCATGCCGGGCGCCAGCCGCAGCCAGGCGCGGGCCGAGGTCGACCGGCGGTTCGCCGCGACCTGTCAGAGCATGAAGGACCTGGGGATCGAGCTGTTCACCATCACCTTCGGCTCGGCGCCGGACTCCGGCACCCAGGCGCTGTATCGCAGTTGCGCGACCAGTGACGACCACTACTTCCACTCCCCGACCAACGAGATGCTGGCCACGGCCTTCCGGTCGATCGGCCAGAAGCTGAGCAGCCTGAGGCTGATCGAGTAGCGCCATGAAACGGATGCTGAAGAACACCGACGGTACCGCCGCGATCGAGTTCGCCGCTTCCGGCTTCGCCCTGATCACCGTGTTCGTGATGCTGCTCGAGGCGGCGTCCATGTACTTCGCCCAGGGCGTGCTGGAGTCGGCGGTCGATCGGGCCGCGCGGTTCGCGGTCACCGGGTCGGCGCCGTCCGGCATGACCCGCGAGGAACGGCTGCTGCAGCTGGTGTCCAGCATGTCGCTCGGCATGATCGACACGACGGGCGTGCAGATCCAGACCTCGTCCTACAGCAGCTACCAGGCGGCCGGCACGGCCGGTGCCGGCAGCGCCGGTCTCGGCGGCTCGGGCGACGTCCTGAAGATCGAGGCGGCGATGACCTGGCCCGGGCTGACCCCGCTGATGCAGGTCGTCACCGGGGCCATCCACCTCGGCGCCTCGGCGGTCGTCCGGGCCGAGCGCTTCTAGGCCCCGCCGGAGGACGTGCGATGATGATTCCGTTCCGCCTCGCCGGCCGACTCCGCACCAGCCGACTGGCCCGCTCGACCGCCGGCTCCGCCGTGGTCGAGGCGGCGATCGCCACGCCGCTGATGCTGATGCTGACCATGGGGATCGTCGAGACCGCCCGCTATCTGTACGCGAACATGACGATGCAGAGCGTGGCCGCCGGCGCCGCCGGCGAGCTGGCGCGCGACGCCGAGGTCGACGTGGTGCGGGTCGCCGACTTCCTGCTCGGGGCCGGCCAACTCGCCGCACCGTTCGAATTCGACGCCGACGGCCAGGTGGTGCTCAGCGTCGTCCAGGGTCGGACCGACGCCCCGGCCGAGATCGTCTGGCAGGCCCGCGACATGCGACCCGGCCAGGCGACCAGCCGCATCGGGGCGGTCGGCGGCCAGGCGGCCTTGCCGGCCGGCTTGACGTTGTCGGCGGGCGAGACGGTCGCGGTCGCCGAGGTGTTCTACGCCCTGCAGCCGTTGCTTGGCGTCACCCCGTCGTTCAACGGGATCTACAAGACCGCCGTGCTGCGTCCGCGTGTCGGCGAGCTGAGCATTCCCCAATAGCGGCCCCCAATAGCGGGCCCCGATAGCGGCGTCGTTTCGTCCTCCCCCGACGATCCGCTTCCACGAGGCGGCCGGTCCCATCGGTCGCCTCGTTGGATTCCAGGGAATCCGGGGATGAAAGATTCACTTTTATCGAATTTTCTCATCTTTCTTCCGATAATGTAATGACGATACGCTGGTGGATTGAATATCATACGAGATCTTATTATTCTTTGCGTTTACCATGGATAATGCTTGTCGGTGATCGGTGAATGTACGTACTATTCAGTCATAGACTTCACTACAGCAACGGGGATCACCATGACCAAGCTCCTGAAGACTCTGACCCGCGACCAGTCCGGCACGACCGCCGTCGAGTACGGTCTGATCGCCGCCCTGATCGGCGTCGCCATGATCGTCGGTCTGCAGGCTCTCGAAGGCGGCCTGACCGGCCTGTTCAACAACATCGCCGGCCAGCTCTGAGCGGCCTGCTACGCGCTCGGCGGGAGCATGGGCTCCCGCCGCCCCTTTCCCCCGCGAGGCTGACTCCCCTCTCCCCGGTCTCGCGGGGGAGCGCGCCGCCCTCCGACCCGAGAGGATCCGGCCATGACCCAGTCGATTTTCTCCTCCGCATTCCCTTTCGCCATCGCGGCGCTCCTGGTCGCAGCGGCGGTTTCCGACTTTCGCCGGTTCACCATTCCGAACTGGATCGTTCTATCGTTGATTGTCTTGTGGCTGTTCCGGCTGGCGGGTTCCGCGGTTGCCGGTGCCGCGCTTCTCCCGATGGCGTTCTCCGCTCTCGCGGCCCTGGCGGTCCTGGCTGCCGGCGCGTTCGCGTTTCAGCGCGGCTGGCTCGGGGGCGGTGACGTCAAGCTGCTGGCCGCGACGGTGTTGTGGCTGCCGGCCGGGCAGGCGGTGGATTTCCTGAGCCTTGTCGCCCTGCTCGGCGGCGCGCTGGCGGCGATCGCGATCGTCGCGGCCCGGCTGCTCCGCCCGGCGGTTGCCGGTGTCGACGGCAACCGGCCGGTCGCCGGGCTGCGGCTGCCCTACGGGGTCGCCATCTCCGGCGCCGGGCTGCTGATCCTGTTCGACGTTATCCGCTTCTAGGCAGAGGAGGGACCGATGGCCCGACTGCGGACTGTGCTCCTCCTGACGGTGGCCGTCGCCTCGGCCGGCGTCACCACTGCGGGCGCCAATCGCTGGCTCGAGGTGCAGAAGGACCGGGTGGTGCCGACCTCGGCGCCGGTGGTCGTGAGGAATCCGACGACTCGCGTTCTGGTAGCGGCGGTCGACCTGCCGGCCGGGCAGATCCTGCGGGCCGAGCATCTGGTCTGGACCGACTGGCCGGCCGAGGGCGTGAAGGACGACTTCGTGCGCGAACTCGCCGAGGGCGAGGGTCCCGAGCGCGGCGGCTTCGACGGTGCGGTGGTCCGGTCGTCGCTGCTGGCCGGCGAGCCGGTGACCGACCGCCGGGTGGTCAAGCCCGGCGACCGCGGGTTCCTGGCGGCCATGCTGACGCCCGGCCATCGGGCGGTGTCGGTCGATCTCGATGCCGCCACCGGGATCGCCGGCCTGGTGTTCCCCGGCGACCGGGTCGACGTGGTCCTGACCCATATCATCTCGCAGGAAGACAAGGGTCCCCGTCGGCGGGCCAGCGAGACGGTTCTCCAGGACATCCGGGTGCTGGCGCTCGACCAGCGGGTCGACGACCAGTCCGGCAAGGCTGCAGTCGCCAAGACCGCGACCCTCGAGGTGACCGCCAAGCAGGTCGAGGTTGTCACGGTCGCGTCCCAGCTCGGGCGGCTGTCGCTCAGCCTGCGCAGCCTGGCGTCGGCTGAGGATGGTCCGGCCGAGCTGCCGGGCAAGAGCTACACGCTGGACAGCGATGCGAGCGCCCTGCTGTCGCTGAAGCCGGCGCAACGGCCGAAGGCCCGCGAGGTCCAGGTGACCGTGGTCCGCGGCGGCGAACGCCAGAACAAGGTGTTCCCGGCCGGCTGGAAGCAGTGAAGGAGTGGATGTCATGACCGGTCTGCAACGCCTGACCGCGGCTGTCTTCGTCTTCCTGGCAACCGTCGCCATCGTGGCGCCGGCGAGCCCGGCCGCCGCCTCGCGGGTCGAGGTCCTGGACGCCGATACGACCGCCCTCGAGGTCGAGAACGGCAAGGGCCGCCTGCTGCGGTTTCCCGGCCGGGTGTCGACCGTGTTCCTCGCCGACCCGAGCATCGCCGACGTCCAGGTGAAGTCGCCGACGATGATCTACCTGTACGGCAAGGGCGTGGGCGAGACGACGCTGTTCGGGCTCGGCAGCAACGACGCGCTGGTGGCCTCGATGACCATCCGGGTCAGCCACAACGTCCGCGGCCTGGAGGCGTTGATCAATCAGACGGTCAAGGACGCCGACGTCCAGGTGCGGTCGTTCGAGGGATCGATCCTGGTGTCCGGGCGCGTCGGTACGCCGGCCGCCGCCGCCAGCGTCATGGAGCTCGCCGGCCGCTATGCCGCGAAGGACAAGCTGATCAACCGGCTCGAAGTGACCCAGCCGACCCAGGTGAACCTGCGCGTCCGCATGGCCGAGGTGTCGCGGTCGCTGCTGGAGCGGTTCGGGGTCAACTGGCAGGCGCTGTTCAACAACGGCACGGCGGCGCTCGGGCTCGCGACCGGCAACCCGGTGCTGAGCGACGCCGGGCAGTTCCTGACCCGCCAGAACGGCGTCGACAACATCGTCGGGGCGTTCTCCAGCGGCAACGTCGACTTCAACGTGATCTTCGACTTCCTGAACGAGGAGGGGCTGGTCACCCTGCTGGCGCAGCCGAACCTGACCGCCTCGACCGGCCAGAAGGCCGAGTTCCTGGCCGGCGGCGAGTTCCCGATCGTGGTGCCGCAGGACAACAACTTCGCGACCGTGGTGTTCAAGGAGTTCGGCGTCAGCCTGGAGTTCACGCCGACCATCCTGGACAACAACCGGATCAGTCTGCACGTCCTGCCCGAGGTCAGCCAGCTGTCGACCAACGGTGCGGTCGAGGTCAACGGCTTCGTCATTCCGGCGCTGACCACCCGGCGGGCCGAGACCCGGGTCGAGCTGGCCAGCGGCCAGAGCTTCGCGATCGCCGGCCTGCTGCAGGAGACCGTCGACAACGACGTCCGCAAGCTGCCCGGGCTCGGCAACGTGCCGGTGCTCGGCAAGCTGTTCTCCTCCGAGCGCTACACCCGCGGCGAAAGCGAGCTGGTGATCGTGGTGACGCCCTACCTGGTGCGCCCGGTCGACAACCCGGCCGACATCAAGCTGCCGGTGGCGGGATCGCCCGCCGCGCTGTCGGCCCGGCCCCTGGACGGCGGTCCGTCGCGCCGGTCGGCCGAGCCGACCAGCCTGGCCGAAGCGCCGCGGCAGGTCGCCACGCCCCTGATCGGCGGCACCGAGGACCAGCGCGAGCTGTCGCGTCGGCTGGCCGGTCCCATCGGCTTCATCCTGAACTGAGGGAGGTGGTCGTGCGCAAACCCCTTCGGGTCTCCCTGGCCCTCGCGCTTCTGGCGACGGCGTCGGCCTGTGCCGTGGACCCGTTCGCCCGCCGCGATCCGCCGGTCCCGGCCGAGGCCAAGGCCAACTACGTCTCGCTGACCGCCCGTACCGAGCGGGTGGCGTTCGAGCCCGGTCAGACGGCGCTTGGGGGCGACCGGCTGCGGGACTTCCGCGCCCGCATGGCGCCGTCGGTCCTGGGGCGCGGCCATCTGGTCCTGGTGGCGCCGGACGCGCCCGGCGACGCCCTGTCCGAGGCGCGGGCCGACTGGACGATGGCGGCGCTGCAGGGCGCCGGCGTCTCGGCCCTGCGGTCGGCGGCCCCGCTGTCGGAGTCCGCGACCGTCGAGACGGACCCGAGCGGCGTGACCGTCGAGATCCAGCAGGCCCGGGTCGAGGTTCCCGACTGCGAGCCGTACCCGCGAGCGCTCTCGGCGCGCATCGACGAGGAGGCGTCGCGGCGCCCGCTCGGCTGCGCCAGCACCGCCAATCTCGGCCTGATGGTCGCGCAGCCGGTCGATCTGGTGCGTGCCCGGTCGATGGGCCCGGCGGACTCGGCCCCGGCGATCAAGGGGATCGAGAAGTACCGCACCGGCGGCGCCAAGGCCGAGGGCGGCAACCCCATTGCCGAGGCGTTCGCCAAGGCGTTCGGAGGCAAGGACAAATGAGCGCGCTTCAGGCTTTCGACCGGACCGAGGATCGCCGCGAACCGACGCTCGCCGGAACCGAGCCGTTCGCGGCCTATCTCGCCGACCAGACCACCAGGGCGCTGGTCGCCCGGCACGCCGCGTCGCGGGGCTGGCCGGCGACGGCCGCCCAGGACGGCGGGCTGGCGGCGGCCGCCCGGACCTTGGCGTTGGTCGAGCCGCCGGCGGTCCTGCTGGTCGACGTGTCCGACTGCGCCGATCCGCTGGGCGACTTCGAGAGCCTGGCCGACGTCGTCGAGGGCGGCTGCCGGGTGATCGCGGTCGGCGCCAGCAACGACGCCCGGCTGTATCGCGGCTTGCTCGCCAAGGGGGCGGTCGACTACCTGGTGAAGCCGTTCGACGAGGCGCTGCTGGCGGAAGCCCTCGAGCGGGTCGAGCGCCAGAAGGCGCCGCGGCCCGACAGCCGGCCGACACGCAAGATCGCCGTCGTCGGGGCGCGGGGAGGGGTCGGTGCCAGCACCGTGTGCTGCACGCTCGCCGCGCTGTTCGCCGGACGCCATCGCCTGCGGACCACGCTGGTCGACCTCGACCTGCGCTTCGGCGACGCCGCGCTGGCGCTCGGCGTGACCTGCGGTCCGGGGCTGCGCGAGTGCCTGGAGTATCCCGACCGGATCGACGACCTGTACCTGGAGCGCGCCGTCGTGGACGCCGGCGACCGGCTGCGGGTGCTGGCGGCCGAGGAGCCGGTCGGCGAGCCGCTGCGGCATCCGACCGGCGCGTTCGAGACCCTTGTCGACCATCTGGCGAGCGCCAGCTCGGTGATCGTCGTCGACGTCCCGAAGAGCGCGGACGGGCTCAGGGACGTGCTGGCGGCGTCGGACGACCTGATCGTGGTAGCCGAGCTCACCCTGGCGTCGGCGCGTGACACCCTGCGGCTCAAGCAGCTCGCCCAGAGCGTGGACGGGGCGCCGGCGATCCGCGTCGTCGTCAACCGCACGGGCAAGCGCGGCGTCGAGCATGTCAGCCGCGCCGAGTTCGAAACGGTGATCGGCCAGAAGCTGGCGACCTGCCTGCCGGTCGACGCCGACGCCACCGCCAGGGCCTCGTCGCTTGGCCGGCCGCTGACCGAGGTGGCGCGCGGCTCGAAGCTGGTGAAGCAGCTCGCGGTTCTGGCCGTCGACATCGCCGGCGCCGTGCCGCGCCGGCCCGGGCTGATCGCCCGGCTGCTCGGGGGCGGACGGCGATGACGCTGACCGAAGTACCGACGGCGAGCGGCCATCCGGCATCGGCGCTGGCGGCCGCCGAGCGCCAGCTCATGCCCTTGCTAGAGCGGTCGCTTCCGCCGGACCGGCGTGCGACCGCGACGCGGCGCGAGGTGGCCAATGTGGTCGGCGGCCTGCTCGACCGGTTCACGGATACCAAGGGCGTCGCCCTGTCGGTGGCCGATCAGCGGGCGCTGGTGCTGCGGCTGGTGGAGCGGCTGTCGACGGCTCCGGCGGCCGACGGACCGGACGCCCCGGCCACGACCGGCGACGATGCCCGCGCGGCGTCGACCCGCAACCGCATCGAGGCGGCCCGGGTCCGGCTGCAGCCGATGCTGATGGAGCAGATCGACATCGCCGCGGCCTCGGCCCTCGGGCGCGAGGAGCTGCGCCGCCAGGTCATCGAGCTGGTGGGCGAGATCGGCGCCGAGCAGAAGCTGCAGCTCACCTCCGCCGAGCAGAAGACCCTGGCCGAGGAACTGGTCGACGACATGATCGGCCTCGGCCCGCTGGAGCCGCTGCTGGCCGACGAGACGATCAACGACATCCTGGTGAACGGCCCGAACCAGGTCTATGTCGAGCGCCGTGGCCGGCTGGTGCTGACCGACGTCAGGTTCCGCGACAACGACCACGTGATGCGGGTGGCGACCCGGATCGTGACCCGGATCGGCCGGCGCATCGACGAGTCCAACCCGCTGGTCGACGCCCGTCTGGAGGACGGCAGCCGGGTCAACATCATCGCCCCGCCGCTGGCGCTCGACGGGACCTCGATCTCGATCCGCAAGTTCTCCAAGAAGTCGATCACCCTCGACATCATGGCCGAGCAGGCGAACGTCTCGAAGGCCTTGGCCGAGACCCTGAAGATCGCCTCGCGCTGCCGGCTCAACATCCTGATCTCCGGCGGTACCGGGTCCGGCAAGACCACGCTGCTGAACGCCATGAGCCGGCTGATCGACCACGGCGAGCGCATCGTCACCATCGAGGACGCCGCCGAACTGCAGCTCCAGCAGCCGCATGTGGTCCGACTGGAGACCCGGCCACCGAACCTGGAGGGCGGCGGCGAGATCACCATGCGACATCTGGTGAAGAACTCGCTGCGCATGCGCCCCGACCGCATCATCCTCGGCGAGGTCCGGGGGGCCGAGGCGATCGACATGCTGCAGGCCATGAACACCGGCCACGACGGCTCGATGTGCACGCTGCACGCCAACACCCCGCGCGAGGCGCTGACCCGGCTCGAGAACATGGTGGCGATGTCCGGGGTGACGCTGTCGGCCCAGGCGGTGCGCCGGCAGATCGCCGACGCCGTCCAGCTGATCGTGCAGATCGCCCGGATGCGCGACGGCGTGCGCCGGGTGACGCGGGTGTCCGAGGTGGTCGGGATGGAGGGCGACGTCATCACCCTCAAGGACCTGTTCAGCTTCGAGGCGTCCGGCGAGGAGCATGCCGGCCGCCTCGATGGCGAGTTCAGGGGCTCCGGGTATCGGCCGCACTTCCTGTCGAAGGCAGCGCATTTCGGGCTCGACAACCGGTTGCTGGAGGCCCTGGGATGTTCGGCCTGAGCGACCTGCCGATCGGCTGGGCGATCTTCGTCGGCGCGCTGGCGGGGTTCGGTGCCCTGGCCCTGGTGTTCGACGGCAGCGGCGGGCGTCGGCGGGCCCTCAAGCGCCGCTTGGCGGCGGTCGCGGCGCCGACCCGCCAGACGACGGCCGCCGCCCGGTCGATCCGCAACCGTTCGCGCGAGGCCGGCCCGGCCTGGCCGCCGATCGTCGAGAAGATCCTGCCTGTCGGCCGCGAGTTCGGCGAGCGGCTGGTGCTGTCCGGGCTGACGATCTCGCCCGGCCGCTTTCGCCTGCTGTTCGCCGTCGCCGCGATCGTCTGCGCCGCCCTGACGGTCGGGATCACCGGATCGCGCCCGCTCGGGGCCGCCGTCGGCCTGGGGCTCGGCCTGGCCGGACCCCGGCTGCTGATGACCGTGCTGATTGCCCGCCGCCGGGCCAAGTTCCTGCTGCAGTTTCCGGACGCCATCGACCTGATGATCCGCAGCCTGCGTGCCGGCCTGCCGGTCGACGAGGCGGTCGTCACGGTCGGCTCGGAAGGTGGCGACGCGGTAGCGCCGGAGTTCCGGCGGGTGGCCGAGCGCCTGGCGGTCGGCCAGCCGCTCGAGGACAGCCTGTGGCACTCGGCCCGGCGGCTCGAGCTGCCGGACTTCGACTTCTTCATCATCTGCCTGACGGTCCAGCGCGAGACCGGCGGCAAGCTGACCGAGACCCTGGCCAACCTGTCGGACATCCTGCGGCGCCGGCTGCAGATGCGCCTGAAGGTCAAGGCGATGTCGGCCGAGGCCCGGACCAGCGCCGGCATCATCGGCTCGCTGCCGTTCATCCTGGCGGCCGCCCTGTACGCCGCGAACCCGGGCTACATCGCCAGCCTGTTCCACGACCCGCGCGGCCAGCTCATCGTGGTCACCGCGCTGGCGTCCGAGGCGCTCGGAATCTTCACGATGATCCGCATGGCGAGGTTCAGGATCTGATGGAACCCGCGAGCTTCCTTGCCGATCTCGGCCCGCGCCTTGTGGTGATCGCCGGTGCCGTGGTCACCGTGCTGGCGGTGGTCGGTGCGGTGGCGTCGATGGTCGGGCGCCGTGGCGTGCCGGCGACACGGATCGCGGCGGTCACCGGCTTCGGCAGCCGCGGATCGCGGACGCGGGAGCGCGGCGAGCGGTTCCGGCCGGTCGACGGCATGCGCCGGGTGCTGACCCGCCTCAACCTGATGCGCTCGGGCCAGACCGCGGCGCTGATGCAGTTCCTGTCGACCGCCGGCTGGCGCAGCAAGTCGGCGGTCATCGTCTACCTGTTCGCCAAGCTGACGCTGCCGGCGACCATCGGCGGCGGGGCCGCAGTGCTGCTGTACTGGTCGGCTCCGGCCCTGGTTCCGGGCAACCTCAAGCTGCTGGTGGTGCTGGCCGCGGTGTTCCTGGGCACCTACCTGCCCGATGCGGTGGTCCGCCAGGTGGCCGGCAAGCGCCGCGACGCGATCCGGCTGGCACTGCCGGACGCCCTCGACCTGCTGGTGATCTGCGTGGAGGCCGGCCTGAGCCTGGATGCCGCGATCGAGCGGGTGGGCGAGGAGTTCGAGCCGTCCTGCCCGCCGCTGTCGGAGGAACTCGGGCTGCTGTCGGCCGAACTGAGCTTCCTGGGTGACCGCCGCCGCGCCTTCGACAACCTGACCCGCCGGGTCGACCTGGCGCCGGTGCAGGCGCTGGTCGCGACCCTGGTTCAGACCGAGCGGTTCGGTACGCCGATCGCCCAGGCCTTGCGGGTGCTGTCGACCGAGCAGCGCAACATGCGCATGGTCGCGGCCGAGGAGAAGGCGGCCCGCCTGCCGGCGACCATGACCATCCCGATGATCCTGTTCATCCTGCCGGCCCTGTTCGTGGTGCTGCTCGGCCCGGCCTTGCTACGGATCGTCGACTCGCTCTCGAAGTTCTGACCGGCTGCGCCCGGTCAGTTCGCCGGTTTCGGCTCGGCGGCCCGCATCAGGTCGTAGACGTCCAGGTTCTGCACCACGTCCGACGCCTTGAGGTCCTTCTGGCCGAGCCGGGCCGCGTCCTGGGTGCGGCCCGCCAGCCCGTAGGCGAGGGCGAGGTTCTGCCGGGTCTCGGGGCCGGCCTTGGGGTCGGCGGCGGCGCGCTCGAGGATTTCGATGCCCTCGTCGACCCGGCCGCCGAACGCCAGCGACAGCCCGAGATTGGTGCGTAGCGCGAGGTTGTCCGGCGCCACCTCCAGGCCCCGGTGGAAGGCTTCCCAGGCGGCGGCATGGTCGCCCTTCAGGTCGAGCACGACCGCCTTGCCGTTCCAGGCCCTGATGTCGCCGGCGTCCTGCTCCAGCAACGTGCCGTAGTGACCGGCGGCGGCGTCGAGCTTGCCCTGGCGCACCAGCGCGGCGGCCAGGCCGTGCCGGGCCTCGCGGTCGCCCGGGTCGGCGGCGATGGCGGCGGTGTAGGAACGGGTCGCCAGGTCGTACAGCCCGCGCGACCGATACAGGTCGCCGAGCCGGCGCGACGGCTCGCTTTGCTTCGGGTAGAGCGCCTGCGCCCGCTGGTAGACCGAGACGGCGTTGCCGAGATCGCCGGCGGTCTCGGCCGCGGCTCCGAGCCGAAGCAGCGACGAGAGCTCGGGCGAATTCGCCGGCTTGTCCGCCGACCCGAGCCACCCGGACGAGCATCCGGCAAGGCCGATCGACAGGGCCAGAACGGTCGCGCGGAGGCCTTGATGCAAGCGTCCCGCTGTCATCGATCCTCTCTCGTCATTGCCGCCGAAGGTTCGGGAACAAGGTCAGCCATGTTCAAGAATGCCTTTGAATTCTATGATATTCGCCGTCGAAAGGCTATCGTTCGCTCGGAGCCGGAGAGGAATGCCGCACAGGGCGAGACATGCGGGATCGTGAACCCGACGGGGCGGACGCGAACGAGGAAAGCAGTTTCCGCGAGGTCCGCCAGTTCTACGAAGAGGTCACGCAGATCGTCGAGCGCATGCATCGACGGTACCTGGACGTCATTCGCCTGGAGCTGCAGAGCCTCGGGATCCGCGACATCAACTCGGTGCAGGCGCTGATCCTGGTCTCGATGCGGGACGAGGAGATGCTGATCCGCGACCTGATCCAGCGGTACTACTACCTGGGGTCGAGCACGAACTACAACATCAAGAAGCTGGTCGAGTGCGGCTACCTCGAGCACGAGCGGGCCCGTCACGACCGGCGCTCGGTGCGCATCCGCCTGAGCTCGAAAGGGCGCGACCTCGTCGCCGAGCTGAACCAGCTCCAGAAACAGCACGCCGAGATGCTCGCCGCCGAGGGCGACCTGTCGCCGGACATCCAGTCGACCCGCAAGTGGCTGCGCCGCGTCGAGCGGGTCTGGGCCGAGTTCATCGAACTGGTATGAGGCCGGCCGACTGAAGCGGTGGGGTGCCCGCCGCTCCGTGGGTTCCGGCTCGATCGCGCCGGGGCGGCGCGCCCGTCCGGAATGGCGGCAAAGAGGGAGGCCCCATCCAATCTTCGTCATTCCGGAGTGGCCCGCTCTCGACGGGACGCATCCGGAACCCACCCGCTGCCTCTGCCTATTCCGGTAGCGTCAGCTTCCCGTCGGTATCGCTGACCAGCCGGACGAACTCCGCGGCCGACAGCGGTTGGGAGAACAGGAAGCCCTGGCCGCCCTGGCAGCCGGCCGTGCGTGCCAGGCGCAGCTGGTCGGCGGTCTCGATGCCGGTGGCGACCATGCGCTTGCCGAGGCTGCCGCCGAGCGTCGCCGCCGCCCGGATCAGCCCGCTCTTGCCCTGCCAGTCGGCCATGAAGCTGCGGTCGATCTTCAGGGACGAGGCCTGCAGCGCTTCCACGAAGGCGAGGGAGGTGGCCTCGGCCCCGAACCGGTCCAGGCTGGCGCCGACGCCGATGGCGGCCAGCTCCTCGACGATATTGGCCGCGAGGTCCGGGTCCTGCATCGCCACCAGCTCGTCGACCTCGACGGTCAGCCGGCCGGGATCGAGGCCGGCCTGGTCGAGGGTGTCGGCGACCAGGTCGACCAGGTCCGGATAGAAGAACTGGCCGGCCGACAGGTTGACCACCACCGCCACGTCCGCCAGCGGTCCCTCGGTCCAGCCCGCCGCGGTCCGGCAGGCCTCGCGCAGAGACCATTCGGTGAAGGCGTCCAGGAACTCCGAGCTGTCGGCGACCTCGAGGAACTCCTCGGGCGGGATGTCGCCGTGCTCCGGATGATGCCAGCGGGCCAGCGCCTCGCCGCGCACGATCGCTCCGGTCGCGAGATCGACCTCCGGCAGCACAGCCATCTCGAGCTGGCCGTGCTCGAGGGCGCGGCGCAGGCCGTTGTGCAGGGCACGCCGGCGGCTCTGCTCCTGCGACGACGCCTGCAGCGGCTCGCGCCCGTGGCGGCTGCGGTTGCGGGCCCGGTTGATGGCGATGTCGGCCGCTTCCATCAGTTCGTGCTCGTCGCGCCCGTCGTCCGGATAGACGGCGACGCCGTGGCTGACCTGCAGCCGGGCGAGGCTGCCGCGCAGCTGGAACGGCTCGGCGAGGCTGGCGGCGAACCGGGCGCCCTCGGCCGCGGCTTCGTCGGGATCGGCGATATTGTTCAGCAGGATCGCGAACGACTCGTTGCCCGGGCGGCCGACCGCGTCGGTCTCGCGGATCGTCGACGACAGCCGGATGGCGGCCCGCCGCAGTACGTGGTCGGTGGCGCCTTCGCCGTCGGACCGCTCGATATCCTTGAGGTTGTCGATGTCGAGCACGACGACCGCGACCCGCGAGCGCGCCCGCTTGGCGTGCCGCACCGCCTCGTGGATCCGGCGCATCAGCAGTGGCCGGTTCGGCAGGCCGGTCAGGGCGTCGTAGTTGACCAGCGAGGCCGCCCGCTCCTCCAGCAGCTTCTGCTCGCTGATGTCGATCGACACGCTGAAGATCTTGTCGACCTCGCCGTTGCTGTCGCGCAGCGCCGACTTGGTGGTCAGCCAGACCTCGTCTCGGCCGTTGCGGTCCTTGACGGTCTCCTCGACCGTGAACAGCAGCCCGGCGCCGGTCGCGACCTGGCGGTCGAGGGCGTCGATCGCCGAGCCGGCATCGCTGCCGATCAGCTCGCTGGTGGTCCGGCCGACCGCCTGCTCCGGGCTGACCCCGAGGAACTCGGCCTGGTAGTCGTTCACCAGCACGTAGCGGCCGTTCCGGTCCTTGACGCTGACCATCGCCGGCATGCCCGAAAGCACGACCCGCAGCAGCTCGTCCCGCTCGGCCGCCTGCTCCGGCGAGACCTTCTCCGCCGAGGCGCCCTGCAGGGCGATCAACGTCATCGCCCGGCCCTTGAGGGTCCAGGGATGGGCGATCGCCCGGACGTCGAAGCGGATGCCGTCGGTCCGGCGGGCCACCAGGGCGGCTTCGCCGTCGGCGATTTGCGACAGTACCGCGTCGGTGGCCTCGGTCTCGGGGAACAGCTCGTTCAGCGGCTGTCCCTGCAGGTCGTTGTGGTGCGCGTTGAACAGTTCCTGGGCGCGGGCGTTGGCGAGCACCACGCGACCGCGATGGTCGACCGCGAGAGTGGCCAGCGGCAGCGGCCGCAGCACCTCGTCGATGATGGCGAGCAGGTCGAACTGGTTGGCCGGCGCCGCCCCGTCCGGCAGATCCCCGCTTGCCGGGGCGCCGCCCGCCGACGTCTTCCTGGCCCCGTGGCGCTTCACGTCCTTCGACATCCGGCCGGAAACCTCGACACCCGTTTCACCGTCCGGCCCCGCGCCCGATGCGGCGACCGCGAGGCATCGAGCTTGCACGGTGACATAACTCGATTTTCCAAGTTATTCTCGGCGTTACGGTTTTGGAAGGCAATATCGATCGGCCGCAATCGGCGGGATGGCAGATGACAGAGTGGGATCGGACGACGCCACTCGAGAAGATCTCGCAGCGTGAGCTCGACGCGGTCCTGAAGCGCCATGAGCTGTATCGGCAGGCGAAGATGGGCGGGGCACGGGCCGTGCTGTCGTTCTTCGACCTGTCCGGCCTCGACCTCAGCGGACGCGACCTGACCTCGGCCGACCTGTCGGGCGCAGTGCTGGCCGGTGCCAATCTGCGCGGCGTCACCCTGGACTACGCCTCGGTCTACGGCTGCAACTTCAGCAAGGCGAACCTGCAGAACGCCCGGTTCCTGAAGACCGACATGCGGGGCGTCTTTCTGGGCGGTGCCGACCTCACCGGGGCGGTGCTCGAAGGGGCCGACATGCGCCCCGGCCAGATCGCCGAGCGCGGCAGCGGCGGCGACCTGAAGGTGGTGTCGGCGCAGGAGCGCGGCGCGCAGGCCGGCGGGGCGCAGGGCCGGGCCTCGGAGATGCAGTACGCCGACTTCACCGGTGCCAACCTGACCAACGCCAAGATCGCCGGCGGCATGGCGGCCTACACCAAGTTTTCCGGCGCGGTGATGAAGGGGTGCGAGCTGGCGCGCGCCAACCTGGAGGGCGCCGACTTCACCGGCGCCAACCTGGAGGGCGCCGACCTCAGCTGGGCCAACCTGCACAACGCCACGCTCAAGAACGCGATCCTGAGCGGCGCCGCCATCGAGATGGCCGAGCTGGCCAACGCCGATCTCGAGGGCGTGCTGACCGACGAGCCGGTAGGCCCGACGTTCGACGATCTCGACGCCGACTTCGAGACCCTGGTGGATCGCCACGCCTCCTGGATCGCCACCGCCGGCGCCAAGGGCAAGCAGCTCGACGTGTCCGGCTACGACCTGCGCGGCCTGGAGGCGTCGCTGGTGAAGGCGAACCTGACGGCGATGCTCGGCTCGCGGCTGACCCTGTGCAACGTCGACCTGTCCGGGGCGCAGATCCAGGCGGCCAAGCTCGACGGCGCCGACCTGCGCGGCTGCCGCATGACCGGCTGCGACCTGCGCGGCACCGACCTCAGCGGGGCCCGGCTCGACCATGTCGACCTCACCGGCGCCCAGCTGCGCTCGCTGTCGCTGGGTGCCGGCGGCCGGATGCCGACGAAGCTGGCCGACGCGCGGCTGTGCTATGCCAAGCTGCGCGACGCCGATTTGCGCGACGTCGACCTGCGCGGGGCCGACCTTACGGCGGCCGACCTGAAGGGCTCCGACCTGCGCGGCGCCGGTCTCGACGGGGCGGTGCTCGAGCGGACGATCTTCGAGGGCGCCAAGCTCGACGACACGGTCCGCAAGGTCCTGGGGACCAAGGCCGGCGGTTAGATCGGCGCGCGGCCTCGTCGCCACTCCCAGAGCTTCAGTCCGACACCTCGGCCGCCGCCACGCCGACCGGCGGCGGGATCACCGGGTAGCGCGTCACCAGCTCGCGTGCCACCGCGTCGAACCGCTCGCGCTCCTCATCCGTCCGAAGGCCGTGCCGACGCTCGTTGAGCAGGTTGGTCAGGTGCGGCGCGATGAGCCGTACGGCGTCGGGGTCGATCGTGCGCAGCAGCTCCAGGCGAAGGGAGATCGGCTCGACGGCGAACCGCTCGTCCTCCTGCACGAGGCGTGTCAGGTCGGCCGCCAGGGTGCGGGTGACGGACAGCGCCGCCTCGGCGGCGTCGGTGCCCAGCAGGCCGACCTCGCGCAGGGTCGCCAGGGCGGCGGTGCCGCGGATCAGGCTGCTCGGCGGATCCGCCGTCATGACCTCGGCCGTCATCCGGTCGGCCAGCGCGGTCGTCAGCCGGTCCCGCGGCCCCGTCCAGCCGGTCGATTGCGCCAGCCGGAGGGCCGCGGCCAGGCTGTCGACGGGGCGCCGCGGCAACGGCCGCAGCCCCAGCAGATCGACGGCGAGCTCGCGCGCCTGCCGCCCGTTCTCCAGATAGGTCGCGGCCCGGTCCGGATTGGCCTGGCTCCAGGTGGCGGCGCCGACCACCGCCAGCAGGGCCACCGCGCAGCCGGCCAGCGTCGCCGTCGGGAACGGCGGCTGCAGGCCGGCGACGAACGCCTTCATGCTCGGCGGGCGGCGGTCGCGCCGCAGCGCCAGGCCGCGCCGCAGCATGCGCCAGGCGTAGGCCGGAATGCCGCGCGGCCGTGTCGGCCGGATGTCGAGATGACGGGCGCGGTCGGCGCTGTAGCGGTCGAACGGATGTCGCCCCGCCAACAGCTCGTAGCCGATGACCGCCAGGGCGAAGACGTCGTCGCGCGGTTCCGCCGAGGCGCCGAGCAGCATCTCCGGGCTGGCATAGGCCGGGGTCAGCGCGCCGCCGGACAGGTCGTGGTCGCGCTCCAGGTCCAGCCGGGTGTCCCCATGGACGACCTGCACCGCGCCGAGGTCGAGGATCTTCGGCTCGCCGTCGCGCTGCAGGAAGATGTTGCCGGGCTTGAGATCGGCATGGACCAGGCCGTTGGCGTGGGCGTGCCCGATCGCCGTGCCGATCGCGGTCAGCAGCCGGCGGACCAGCGGCCAGCGGGCGCCGGTCGCGAACTGCGTCTTGAGCGCGGCCCCCAGGCTCTGGCCTTCCAGCAGCTCGAGCGCGAGGAACGGCCGCTTGCCGATCCAGCCCTGGGCAAGAACCTTCACGAAATGCGGGTCGCGCAAGGCCCAGGCGTTGTCGGCCTCGCGCTCGAAGGCGGCGATCTGGTCGGGGTCGTCGATCAGCGTCCGCCGCAGGACCTTGAGCGCCACCGGCTTGCCGCTGCGGTCGTCGATCGCCCGGTAGACCGTGGACATGCCGCCGATCGCGATCGGCTTGTCGACGATGTAGCGGTCGGCACACACGGTGCCCTTGGGCAGGTCGGCCTCGGCCGCCTCGTCGATCTCCTCGGTCGCCTCGGTCTGCTCGACCGCATCGGGCTCGGCCCGATCGTCGCCGGTGTCGGCTTCCGGGGCCGCCTCCGGTGCATCCTCGCTGCCGATCAGGACGGTCTCGTCGGGTGCGCCGTCGTCCGGTGGCAGGTCGAGCCAGGCCGGATTGGCGGCGCGCGGCGCGTTGCTGCGCTGCACGTGGAGAGCGAAGGCGCGCAGCGACATCAAGGCCGGCCGTGGCAGGGTGCCGGCGGCCGCCAGCTCGTTGACGATCTCGTCGAACACCGTCACTGCGCCGGGGCCGTAGGCCAGCAAGGCCGCCAGCTCGCGGCGGGCGTCGTTCAGGTCGGGGGCGCTGGCGAAGTAGCGGACCGCCGACAGCATGCGGTCGCGGAACGCCGCCCCGTGCGCCCCGGTCACCGGACCGCCTCCGGCTCGTCGAGCACGACGGCGATGGCGGTGACGTCGTCGGCGCTGCCGCGAGCCTGCGCCAGGTCGACGGTGTCGCGGACGCTCGCCAGCGGGTCGTCGCCGACCAGGTCCGCGAGCTCGGCGACCGGGACGTGTCGGCTGATGCCGTCGGTGCAGAGCAGGAAGCGATCGCCCGGGTGGATCTCGATCGCGAGCCGGTCGAGCTCGACGTCGGGGGCCGCTCCGACGGCCCGCGCCACCACGTGGGCGGCGCGATGGCTGAGGGCCGCCTCATGGTCGATCTCGCCGCGGTCGAGCATCTCCTGGACCACCGTGTGGTCGCGGGTCAGCAGGAACACCTCGCGACCGCGTATCAGATGGACGCGACTGTCGCCGCACCAGGCGCACACGGCATACCCGCTGTGGATCATCAGCACGGCGGCGGTGGTGCCGATGACCGTCGACGGCGAGCGTGCCGTGGCCCGTGCCCTGAGGCTGCCGTTGGCATCGGCCACTGCGGCCTGCACCGCGCGTTCCAGGTCGACCAGCGTCGGCATCGCCCGGATCGCCTCGAGGGCGCGGCACAGGGTCCGGCTGGCCACGTGGCCTTCGGCGTGGCCGCCCATGCCGTCGGCGACGGCCCACAGCCCGATGTCCGGTCGGTCCAGACAGGAATCCTGGTTCTCGGCATGACGTCGACCGCAGTGCGACAGCGCGGCGGATCGCCAGCGCCGGGTGTCGCTCAGGGGCGCCATCCCTGATCCTCCGGGAGGCCGAGCAGCATGCTCGCAACCGCCTCGGGCGGCGGCAGGCCGGCGAACATCACCGTCGAGGCCGGTCGCCCCTCCCAGTCGAGGTGCCACCACAGCGAGATCCCGTCCCGGGCTCCCTGCAGCATGGCCAGCGCCAGGGCCGAGGCCAGCCCGCGCGCACCGCCGGACTCGTCCGGGGCCTCGCCGATGCGGACGCCGAGGGCGGGCACCGACGTCGGGTTCCAGCGCTCGATCGGCGGGTCCGCCGATACCGCCTGCAGGGCCGGCGATTCCAGCGCGGCGACCCGTCCGGCGAACGCCTCGGGATCCAGGGCACGGCCGAGGGCCCCGATCGCCATCATTTCGGCACGCTCGTAGCCGTCGGCCCAGACATCGGCCGCGTCGGTCGGGGCCAGCGCGTCCGGCAGCTCGGCGGCGATGGTCAGCGGGAAGCACCGGCCGACCGAGTCGACGCTCGGCGCCACGATGCCGGCCCGGCCGGTCGCGCCGACGACGCCGGGAGAAAACGCGAACCGCCAGATCGGGGAGGACAGATAGTGGTCGACCCACTGGTTGCCGCCGGAACGCGCGCAGCCGGCCATGACCTGGCGCAGCCAGCCGTCCCAGGCTTCGACGAAGGTCGCGGGCAGGTTTCGCGACAGGAAGTCGCCCAGCGCTGGAATCTTGCCGTAGCAACCGGCCATGCGTTTCTCCGACAGGGCCGGCCGCTTCACCGTCGGCCGGTCCGTTGGTGACGTGTCGTCGCCCGCGATTATAGAGGTACGACCCGCGGGTCTAAGTCGTCAAAGACCCGGCTGACAACGGTACTGGTTGAGCGCCGGCAGTTCGAACGGGTTGGTGATGCTGTCGGCGTTCAGTTCGAAGGTCGCCTTGCGGCCGCGGATGTCGATCGGCAGCACGAACTTGTCGGCCAGTCCGGTCTTCTGCAGGTTGACCTGGTCGAACAGCCGGAACCATGCCCATGGGCCGGTCGCCTGGATGCTGTTCGTGTTGCCGTTGATGTCGGTCATCGTCACGGTCACCTTCTGGCCCGAGCCGGGATCCGGCCAGGTCAGGTTGAAGGTTCGCGGCGGCTCGTGGCGGTAGGTGATCAGCTTGGAGCCGGTGTCGATGGTGACCCGCGCGGCGGCCGAGTCCAGGTAGGTCGGCCGCAGCGTGAAGTTGACCGACGGCGTCGGCGTGCCGCTCCTGAAGAAGGTATCGCGAACCGTCGCCGCGTTCTCCAGCGAGTTCAGGAACGTCGCCGACAGGTTCAGGCCGTTGCCCCGCACGTCGCGGTTCTTCCAGGGGCGGCCGCTGGTGTCGATGAAATCCGCCAGATAGCTGTTCTGGAAGGTCTCGATGGTACCGCCGGGTCCGAAGAAGGTGCCGAAGTCCTGCGTCGTGGTCTCGTCCCGCCCGTCGCGGTAGACCGGGTAGCGGTTGAAGATGGCGCGTGTGCATTCGCCGACCACGTCGCGTCGCCACTGGTCGTTCAGGTAGCCGCGTGTCTCGTCGATCATCACGCGCCAGAGATTGGGCGGCAATGCGGCGAGTATGCGATTGAGCGGGACCGGCTGCGATACCGCGACATTCGAGAGCTGCGTGAGGGCATCGCGCTGGTCGGTGGCCTTCAGGCGCTGCCGCACTGCCTCGAAGGACGCCTTGCCTACGTCGGAGGCGGTGTCGATCGCGTTGATCTGGCCGTAGGCCGAGACGATGTTCTGCTGGATGTCGCCGAGGCCCGGCCGCTGGCCGTTGCTGCCGCGCACCAGTGCCTGGATCGGGGCGAACGCCTTGGTGATCGGCGTGCCCGGCCATTGCGACAGCGGCCCCTCGGCCTGCGCGCTGCCGAACAACCGGCCGGCCGCCGACTCGGCCTTGGACGCCGCCGCCTGGGCCTTGCCGGCCGCACGCCCGGCGGCACCCGCCGTCTGCCCCAGTCCCTGCAGGTTCGGTGACGATCCGCTGTCGCCGCTGGATCCGCTCGGCTGGAACGGCAGGTTGGTGTTGTCGGCGACGAAGGTCAGCAGGCGGTTCACCGGCGACTGTGTCCCGGACAGGGTTGCCAGGACCGTGTTGGCGTCGCCGATGTCGCGCAGGTCGCGGATGTCGATGTCGGCGAGGAACGCCTGCCAGGTCGCGATGTACTTCTTGACGTAGCGGTCGGTCGCCTGGCGGAGCAGGGCCGTCAGCTCCTCCTCGCTGGCGGCCTTTGCGTCGGCGCCGATCACCCAGTCCTCGCCCATCTTTTTCTGGCCGAGGGTCGGCAGCCGGCGCAGGAAGACGTTGTAGAAGCCTTCGGCCGTGTACAGGTAGGGGATCTGTGGTGCCAGGGCGGACGGACTGCGGCGGACCAGGAACTGGATGCCGTCCAGGCCGATGATGTCGTTCAGGTCCTTCGACGGAAACCGCTCGCCCTCGGCTTCGAGGGCCGCGTAGATCTGGTCGACCGGCGGCACGCTGATCAGCGATTTCCGCGCCGTCGCGATCAGATCCTGGTCGAGGGGCTGCGGTCCCGGCCAGTTGTCGAACAGGGCCTGGGAGTGCTGGTCGAGTGCCTGGCGCAGGTCCGGGCGCAGCGGCATGGCCTGCTCCAGCTCCAGGGTCAGCCATTGTTCCAGGCCCTGGCGCTCGAACTTGTCGTTGGAGCCGAGCTCCAGATACAGCTTCAGCAGTTCCGCGGTGGTCTCGTTGTCGCCGCGGGCGGCGGCCTGACGGAGCGACTGTTCGAGCAGCTTCTTGATCTCCGGCAGGGCGATCTTGCGGACCAGCCGGACATAGGCCTGCTCGAGCGGCTCTCGAACCCGGGAGTTGGCGTCGAGGTCGACCCACTCCAGCGCCTCCTCGATCGTGTGGCCCTGAACATTGTCGACCTCCTGGCGCAGCGCGGTCAGCGGCGGGATCGCCGTCGCCAGGCTCGGGGTCGCTTCGTACTGTCCGATCAGCTTCTGTATCACCGCGTAGTTCGAGTCGAACTGGGCGGTGCTGTCCTCGGCGGACTGCTCGCCGTGGTACCAGAGCACTCCGAGCCCGGCGACGATCAGCAGGCAGGCCGCGTAGATCGCCAGATTGGTCGCCAGCAGCCGGCGCTCGAGCTTCCGGTCCCGCCCGACGATTCCGCGCTCCCGAAACACGACGTCGGTCATCAGGCGATTGATGAAGAACGGCTTGACCGGACCCTGGTGCGGCGACGGGTGCGGCGCATCGAAGCCGAAGGCCTGGGCATAGGCCGACTGCATGCGGTCGATCGGCGCGCCGACCTGGGTGCCGCTGGTGAAGTAAAGGCCGCGGAACAGCGGCTGCATGGAATAGCGGTTCGGGCGGAAGACCTCCTCGAGAAACTCCTCGACCATCGGCCGGATGCCGGCGACCTGCTCAGGGAAAGCGTAGATCCGGCGTCGGCGCTCGACCGAGCGTTCCTCGTTGAGCCGACGCGGCACGTGACTGCTCAGGCGCTCGAGCAGCCCGTCGATGCGGCCGTGCAGCTCGGACATCGCCGCGGCGCTGGTGCTGGATGCCTGGAACGGCAGGGTGACGCCCCAGACCTGCTCCCGGCCTTCCTCGTCCAGGTCCTCGAAGAACTCGGAGAAGCCGGCGACCAGATCGGTCTTCGTGAAGATCACGTAGACCGGCATGCGGATGCCGAGACCGCGCATCAGCTCCTGCAGCCGCGCCTTCACCGCGTCGATGGTGCGTTTGCGCTGCTGCGGGTCCTGCTCGATGATCTCGGCCAGGCTGATCGCGACGATGACGCCGTTGACCGGCTGGCGAGGCCGGTTCTCCTTCAGCATGTTCAGGAAGCCGCGCCAGGTCGAGGCGTCGGACGGCGCGTTGACGTCCTGGGTGGTATAGCGGCCGGCGGTGTCGATCAGCACGGCCTGGTCGGTCAGCCACCAGTCGCAGCTTCGGGTTCCGCCGATGCCTTCGACCACCTCGACGCCGAGCCGCTCGGCCAGCGGGAACTGCAGGCCGGAGTTGCGCAGGATCGTGGTCTTGCCGGAGCCCGGCGGGCCGATGATCAGATACCAGGGCAGGTCGTACATGTGCCGGCCGGAGACCGAGGTCTCCTTGAGCGCCGCCATGGCGTCCTCGAAACGCTGCCGGAGCACCTCGATCTCTTCGTCCTCGGCGCCTTCCGCCATCGCGGCGAGCGACTGGCTGTTGGTCAGGCTTTCGATCATCCGCCGGTTCTGGCGGCGGATGCGCCAGTAGCGGAACAGTTCGAGGCCGGCGAACAGCGCGACCAGAGCGCCGATCGCCACGATCCGTGCGTAAGCCGGGACCAGCGGCTTGCTGCCGAACAGCTGGATGTACGGCCCGAGGAACCAGACCAGCAACCCGAGCGCCAGCAGGCCGATCAGGATCACCATCGTGCGGCTGAGCAGCATGCGGCCGAGCGCGGAGAGGAAGCGCATAGAGGGTCCTCTACGATCCGGGTTGCTGGGGCGCGATGGAGTCGGCCTGCTGGATCATGGGTTCCTTGATCTGGTAGAGGCGCAGGTCGAACCAGGCGAACAGGCCCATGATCGCGACGCCGGTGAGCGCGAGCACCACCCACAGCGGCACGATCTGGCGCAAGCCGCCGCCGGTGCTGACGCCCTCCCAGTCGACGCTGAGGGTCCGCGGCGTATTGCTGCGCTGCCGGTTGACCTCGCGGTGCAACTCGTTGCGGAGATCCTCGATCTCGGCGCGGCCGTTCTCCAGGACCCGGTAGCGGCCCTCGAAGCCGAGGGCCAGCGTCAGGGCGATCAGCTCGATCACGTCGAGATTGCGTGCCGGGTCCTGGCGCAGCCGCTGCAGCAGCGCGAACAGCTTCTCGCCGCCCCAGGTCTCGTTCTGGAATATCGACAGCAGGCTGCGCTGGCTCCACTCGCTGTCGCCGCCCCACGGAGTCAGCAGGACCGCCTCGTCGATCGCCGAGCACAACGCATAGCGCGCCGACAGCACGTGATCGTTCGAGCAGCCGGCGGCGGTGGCGCGCTGCTCGAACTGCTGCACCTCCTCGACCACCCGGCGCTGGAGTCTGGAGACGTCCGAGTGCTCGGTGGTGTCGCCGAGCTCGATGATCAGGTCGAGCAGGGTCCCGGCCGCTGTGATCAGCGGGTTCTTAGGGTAGGCCCGGGTCCACTGGAACGGCTTGATGTCGATGGTACCGGCCTGCTTGACGGACGCGCGCAGGGTCGCCCGCAGCGACGGCCGCGGGGCGCCGGCGGATCCGCTCCGGGCGCCGCCGGGCCGCGGCTGCACGACCGTCGGCTCGTCCTCGCTGATCGTCGGGGGGCGCACGTGTCAGCTCTCCCGGATTGCCCAGAACTCCAGTCGGATCCCGGGGAATTCCCCGGCGACGTGGAAGGCGAAGGACGCCGACCCCGAGAGCTTCGACCAGAGCTCCGACTGCTTGTCCAACTCGAAGTAGGCGGTGTCGCTGTGGTACGGGATCTCGCGCGGCGCCACCGGCAGAGCCCGCAGCCCGATGCCCGGGAGCTGCAGGTTCACCAGGTTGCGGATCTCCTCGACCGGACCGATCTTCACCTGGTGCGGGAACGACCGCAGGATGTCGGCGCTGTCCACGTTGGCGCGCACCGCCAGCACGAAGCGGCCGCGCAGCAGCGTCCGGTCGCCGATCAGCGAGATGTAGACCCCGTACTTTCGGGCCTCGACCGGCAGCTGGACGGCGGTCCGCTCGGTGACGATGCTGAGCGCCTGGCGGATGTGCTGCAGCAGCGGCTCGAAGCATCCCGCCAGGTCGTCGTGGACGTAGGCCGGGAAGGTCGGCGGGCGGCGCGAGCCCTCGAAGGTCGACAGTTCGCCGGCGAGCTGCAGGGCGGTGCCGAACACCAGGTCCGGGTGCAGCGGCTTGACGTTCGAGAAGTGCTCGAACAACGGCTCGAACCGGTTGATCAGCTGCAGCAGCAGGAAGTCCATCAGGGTGGACACGCCGTCCGCGCGCGCCGGGTCGACCATGGTCGCGAGCGCCTCGCCGCGCCGCCGCAGCAGTCCCGTGATCTCGCCGACGAAGCGGCCGAATCCGGCGTGTGCGCCGCAGTCCAACGCCGGCGGCAGGAAACCGTCGTCCAACGTGACGGCACCGTCGGCGCCGCGTTCCTTGACGCGCGCCACCGCCAGCAGGACGAGGTCGTCGACCGGCTCGCCTTCCAGGACCAGCCGGAGGTTGGGCACAGCCACCCGGACGTTGATCTCGTTCGAGGAGCGTTCGGTGCTGTTGCGCAGGCCGCGGTCGACCGCGAGGTAGCGGGGGACGATGCGGCCGTCGCCCTCCGGGTCGATTTCCGCGCCGTCGCCCGAGCGCACCGGTATCGCGACGTAGACCAGTCCGTTGGCGAAGCGGGGCGGCACGTCGCGGGGCGACAGCGACGCCTCGTGCGACGGGATCTCGACCGGCGTGCCGTCCGGCATCACGGCAGCCAGCCGCGAGATCGCGAGCTTCCCGAGCGCGAGGGCCTGCCCGTCGATCTCCAGCGCCGCCACGCCCCAGCCATGTGGCCGCAGCCCGACGATCCGCGACTCCATGTAGGATTCGAGGTAGCGGTCGTGCTGCTGGAAATGCTGGGGACGCATGAACATCCCCTCGATCCACAAAGGCTTGTTTTCCGTCGCCATTCCAACCCTGTCGTCAGTTCTGCCTGTCGGCCCGCCGCGCTATCCGTTCAGAAGATCTGCCACCAGCTCGAACTCGGCTGCTTCAGCGAGACCGCCAGGGAATCGACGTTCACGATCAACTCGTTGTCGCCCTCCGGCGTCACCGGCTTGATGACACGCCAGGTCGCGTTCTCGATGTCGCGGAAGCCGGCGACCACGCCGATGTACCGGGTCTCGGGGCTGACGGTATCGTCGTAGACCAGCTTGTCGCCCGGCTTGACGTTGTATTCCTTCTGGCCGAGCAGGTCGCCGCCGAGCACCTTGCGGTCGCTGTAGAAGAGCTCCGAGAACTCGGCGGCGTTGAAGGTGCTGTCGGATTTCAACTGATAGATTCGCAGCACGACCGGCGCGGGCTCCGACACGCTGTTGGGATTGATCGAGGTGGTCGCCGTGATCGTCATGGCGACCGTCGTCGGGTCGGGGGTCGACGAGCCGCAGGCCGACAGCAGAATGGCGACCGCCAGGGCGAACCACCTCGCCCCGGGACCAGTCGCCGCGATTTGCCGACGATGCATTCCGCTGTCCTCCGCCAACCGGCCGGCCTACGTCAAACGCCTTGCTTCGCGATGATACGCATTCGCAAAGGCGGTGCCGAAGAAATCTCGGAGCTCGTCGGCCGACTGCGGGGCCTCTCCGACCATGTATCGGTCCATCAGCGCATCCAGGACCGCCGCCGCCGCCAGCGAGCTCGCGGTGAGCGCCACGACCGACGAACGGGTGGCGGCGTCGAGCGCGAGGGTGTCGGCGGTCCCGCCCTTGAGTGCCTGCTTGAGCGCCGCTTCGCCGGACCGATAGGTCAGGAACGGGTTGCGGTCGTCCTGGTCCGGGGCAGCGAGGTCCACGTTCGCCGCCCGGGCGAGCGCGTTGCGGGCGTCGAAGGCGCTGCCGATGCCGACCGCCGCGGCCTGGGCGGTGCGCGCGACCAGCGCAACGGTCGCCGCCGGATCGAGCCCGCTCAGCGCGTCCCGGTCCAGGCCGAGGCCTTCGGCGAGGGCGTCCAGCAGGGCACCGGTTTCGCCGGTCGTCGCCGGGGCCGCCGCGGGCGGCGGCGGTGCGGCACTGGCGGGCGTCGGGACGGTCGACGGCGACAGTGGTTCCTGCCGGTTTCCCGTGCCGGGAACCGGATTCAACAGCGGGACGCCGGGCGGCAGAACGTCGGCACGGGCCGCCGGGGCAGCCTCCGGCTCCGGTGTCTTCGGCCCGGGTTCCGACACGGTTTGCGCCGGCGTGTCGGGTCTCGGCCGGGGCGGCTCCGGCTCGGCGGCGAGCGGCGGGATCCGTGGCTGCGGCCGTGGCGCGATCCGGATCGTGGGCGGGGGAGGCGTCGGCGCGGACGATGCGGGCTTCTCCGGCTCCGGCTCCGGCAGCGCATCCCCGGGCAACGCGTCCTCGGGCAGCGGTGCCGCGGCAGTCGGCGGCGGGACCTGAGGCGGCGGGGCCCGAGGCGGCTCGGCGGGCTTCGCCTGGACGTCGCCCGGGCCGGGCAGAAGATCGTCCAGGTCGTCGGGCAGCCGCGGTGGCGCCGGCGGAGACGGAGTCGGGTGCCGGTTGCCGGCGGGGACGGCCGAAGCCGACGGCTCCGGTGCGAAGTCGGCATCGTCGGGGATCAGCGGCGGCCGGCCCGTGTTCGACGGCGCCGGGGTGGCGGCCGGGGCAGGCCGCAACGGCGACGACGGCAGCGGGCGTTGCTGTCTCGGGGGCGACGGATTCGGCAGCGGTGGCTGTGTCGCTGCCGGCTCGACATCCCCGAGCGGGTCGTCGGGGATCGTCAGCGGCCCGAGCCGCGGCTCCGAGCGCCGCCGGTCGACCACGTCGAGAATGTCCTTCGGCGGCGGGCGATCGAAGGCCGACCGTTCCACAGGGGGCTCGGCCGGCGGCGGCGGAGCCGCGTGATCGCGAATCCGCACGGCAATTTCATAGTCGCCGATCACCAGGCGGTCGCCGTCGGACAGCTCGGCCTCGCCGTCGCGCCCGAGTGCGGCGGCGGCGTCGTTCAGGAAAACGCCGTTGGTGCTGGTGTCGACGATCCGGAAATTCCCATCGGCGAACGCGACGGTCGCGTGCTGCGAGGAAACGTAGCGGTTCGGGTCGGGAAGCACCCAGGCGTTGTCCCGCGCCCGCCCGATCGATCCGCCCGACGCGTCGAAGGTGTGCGTGCGGCTGTCGCCCATGAGCGACTTCTGAAAGCTGACGACCTCGAGTGTCATCTCCATTCGGCAGTCTCCGACACCGTGCGTCTCACAGGCGGCAGCAATGCGAGGCCCGACCCTCGCACCACCTCGGCCAGCAGGCAATCTCCTTGATCTCGTTCACGGTTCGCCGTCCGAGGCGGTGGCCTGCGGCCCGAGCGGGATGTCGAATGCCATGCTCGCCCCCGGGGCGGCGGCCGACCCCGAACGGACGTGGATCGCCAGGACGGTCTCGTCGGCATCGTCCCGGGCGACCCGTACCTCTGCCCCGGCCGACGGGCCGGTCCCGCTGAGCAGGGCCACGAGGTAGGCCTCGACCAGTTCCCGCAACGCGGCCGGGTCGGTCGATCCGAAGATCCGGTCGGCGTTCCACTGCAGGCCATGCACCACCTGGGCCTGGAACAGCCGGGTCGTCGCGGTCTCGTCGGCCCTGTCCTGCGGTCGCGCCGGGCGGCGGACCGTCGGGAAGTGCAGCAGCCTTGCGGTATCGCGCCCGCGCTCCGGCACCAGCACGATCAGGCCGGCCGAGGCGAGGCTGTCGGCGGCGCTGGCGGTGACGGCGGGGACGACGGTCCCGTCGAATCCGTCCGCCGCGTCGTGCACCAGCACCAGGTCCTCGACCGCCGGGGCGGTCCCGGCGCCGACGGCGCAGGCCCAGCCGGTCGCCGCCGCCGCCTCGGCGACCAGGGCGGCCACTGCCGGTGCCGCACCGCCGTCGAGAACGTGGCCGATCCGCCGCGGCCTGGCGAACCGGAGGACCTTGTCGTCCTTGCCGTCGACGGCGTCGCGGAGGGCGATCCGGCTGAGGCAGAGCCCGAGCCAGGTCGCCTCGGGCGCGTCGCGCAGAGTGCGCCAGGCCGCGTACCGGTCGGTCTCGAAATGGGTCTCGGGGTCGTGCATGCGGGCCAGTGCCTGCGGTCCGTCGTCGCCGCAGAACCCGGGGGCGGCGTTGCTGAGCACGACCGCCCGGCGCGACGCTCCGAACGCGGCCAGCCGGCGCAGCCGGGCAACGTCCCGGTCGCTGGCGTCGTAGTCGTTCAGGTCGACGACCAGGCGCACCGGGCCGGCGCCGTCGAGATCGTCCTCGGGGACCAGGGCTTCGAGGGCGTCGGCGAGGGACTCGGAGTCGGCCTCGACGACGTCCACGACGATTCCCGACCGCATGTCGATCCGCCGCGCCAGGAAGCGCAGGGACGCCCAGGCGCGCTCCAGGGCGACGAAGTCCGGATGCGACAGGACCGCGCCGATTTGTTCGGCGAGTGCCGCCTCCAGGGTCTCCGGCGGCGAGCCGCCGCGCTGCCGGCGCACGGTGTTGCGCGTCACTTCGGCGATGAACCCGCTCACCGCGGTTCGGGCGACCTCGTCCCGCTCGGTCGAAGCCTCCGGGCTCGGCGTGTCGACCATGTCGAGCAGCCGGTCGACGCTGTCGTCGCCCGGCGCCGGCTTCGGGGTCGCGGAGGGGCGCGGCTGTGCCGGCAGGTCCGGCCGGGTCGGGGTCGGCCCGCCTTCGTCCAACGCTTCCCGCAGCGCGGCGAATTCGGCGAGCCCGGCCTGCAGGTCCGCGATGCCCTGTCCGCGACGGACGCCGGCGTGCGCCGCGACCACCTTCGCGAGATCGGGAACCGCCTGGGCGACCGCTCCGGGCGCGAAGTCCCTGCGATGTCGGAACCGGAGGTGTACGGTCAGGTCGGTGCCGTCGGCCCGCAACCGGTCGGATACCCGGACACTCAGGGACGGTGCCGAGCGGTCCAGCAGGCCGCCTGCGCCGTCGGCATCGAGGCGATGCAGCTGCCCGGTGGCGAGGCCGAATCGACCGGCCACGACCAGACGCAACGGCAGGGCGCGAAAGCGGATCGGTCGATCGCCGCCGGTCCTGACCGTCGAGGCTCGTCCGGCCGGCGGGAAACCCTCACTCATCGCGTTTCTCCCGCTCGCATCATGGTCGACAATAACCCCGAACTCCTCGACGGTTGCAACCGGGCGGTCGCTCGACAGGCCTCGACGAATCCTCGACACTCCCATGGTGGTCGAAGTCGAAACGAAGTCAGCCGAACCGTCGCAGGCCGAGGCGCATGTCGCGGTCGAGGTCGACGACTTTCCGACCCAGCGTAGCGGCCCGCGACGAGTCTATGGCAGCACGAACGCCGCCGATGCGCGGCTGGCAGATCTGCCAGCGGGGGGCGGCGACCCGCTGGGCCGGCTGATCGGCCGGACCCTGGCCGGCCGGTACAAGATCGATGCCGTGATCGGCCGCCGGCTGCGCGGCACCGCCTATCGGGCGACCGACCGCGACGCCGGCGGCGGCGGAGACCGCTGGCGCTACGTCACCGTGACGGTCCTCGACGACCGGCTTGCCGGCGACCGCGCGGCGCTCGAACGTCTGCGGCGGTCCGCCGAGACGGTGCGGCGGCTGCAGCACCCGGCGTTGGATGCGCCGACCGAAATCCTCGACGAGGACGGGCTGGTCTTCCTGGTTTCGCCGTACCGTCCCGGCCGGGCGCTCGCCGACCTTCTGGGACGCACGGCCGGCGCCGGCTGGCCGCTGCGGTCGGTGCTTCCGCTCGGTTATCGCATCGCCGAGGCGCTGGCGCCGGCGCATGCCGCGGGATTGGCGCACGGGGCGCTGGACGCCGCGTCGGTGCTGGTGACCGCGGACGAAGGGGTCGTGGTGCTGAACCTCGGACTCGGCCCGAGTCTCGATGGAGCGGACGTCGACCCGGCGGAAGACGTGCTGGGCC
>Ga0070728_10000345_pt1 | contig 98897 bp, 84 predicted proteins | sample tdDd471_FD_66723 | JGI IMG/M metagenome (GOLD analysis project Ga0070728, IMG submission 66723) | Marine sediment microbial communities from the Atlantic coast under amendment with organic carbon and nitrate - tdDd47.1 | ecosystem: Environmental > Aquatic > Marine > Coastal > Sediment | place... | reverse complement strand
ATCGGAGATAATATCAGGCTGCTTGAAAAAGGATTATCTGTTGCTCAAAAAGGGAATCTGAGTGATGAAATTAAAATTGATTCCAGTGATGAAGTCGGTAGATTAGGTAGATACATGAATGCCTTTACAGGAGATTTGGCAGATTCGATCAGACAGATTAAGAAATCTTCAGGAAGAAATCTGGAAATCAAAGAGGAACTGCTGAGTTCCACCATTGAAACATCATCGGCTTCACATCAGATCAATAATACTGTAAGCAGTATTAAGAGCAAAATCAGTATTTTGGATAAAAATATTCACGATTCAACTAAAGAAGTAGCTACCGTTCAGAAAAGAATTGAAAGCTTGAATAATATCATACACGAGCAGATCGCCATGATTGAGGAATCAACAGCAGCGGTGACTGAGATGATAACATCCATTGTCAGTATTACGAATATCACTAATCGGAAAAAAGAGAGTGCAGGCCTTCTGGTTGAAACAGCAAAGGAAGGGGGGATGCAATTATCCGGGACTATTCAGATAATCGGGGAGATAACCGCTAATGTGAATGAAATACGGGGGATTGCAGAAATAATACAGAATATTTCCGAACAGACAAATCTTCTGGCGATGAATGCGGCAATAGAAGCGGCACATGCTGGGAAAAATGGTCAGGGATTTTCAGTAGTGGCAACTGAAATACGGAAACTGGCAGAAGCTTCCGGCAGGAACTCGAGTATAATAAATAAAGTTCTTAAAGAGGTTGTTGAGAAAATTGAATCTGCTTCTTCATCCGGGGAAGATACGCGTATAGCATTTGAAAACATCAATAGTGAAGTCTCCGGTGAATATGCTTCTTTTGAGGAAATTTATAGCTGTATGAACGAATTGAGTTCCGGAAGCCAACAGATACTGCAGACTATGAACAATCTTCAAAAATATTCCAGTGATGTTCAGGAAGGAAGTTGCATTATGAGTGATTCATCTCTTTTGCTGGAAGAAGCTGTAGGTGTTGTTAAAAGTGTTTCATCAGAAGTTCTAGGCAATATTTCTGAAGTCAGTGCAGGGATTGATGAGATATCAAATGCTATAAATAGTTTAACTGGTTTAAGTGATAATCTGAGTGAAATCGCAGAAAATCTCAATGCAGAAATTAATCGATTTCAAACAGAGGAAGAAGATGTCTTTAGAGAAAAAAGTGGAATGTATTCAAAAGAAAGATTCTCAACTATCAATTAAAGAATTAAATAGCACTTTATATAAATTAGTTGAGGAACAGGACCGATTACTTGAATTAGAAAAGATGAAATCATTAAATGTTCTTGTCAATGGTATTGCTCATGAAATGAATACACCACTTGGAAATTGTATTACAGCAGCTTCTATTATTGAAACAGAACTTCAGGAACTTTTGAGTGAACATAATACAAATATTTCTCTAAATGAAAACATCTTAAAAAATAAACTGGAAATAATGTCCAAATCCATTCATATGGTTCTAAAAAATTTAAGCAGAGCAGTAAGCAATATTAATAATTTCAAAATGACTGCAGTCGATACTGATGTAGACAACCTTATCCGTTTTAATTTGTCAAAGCATATTCAGGAAATTATTGAATGCCTTGAATTAAAATATGAACTGGAGAGTTGTGGTCATTTAATAACTTTGGAAATGTCAAAGGAATTCTATATAGAAAGTTATCCTTTAGCTATACAAAAAATAATAACTAACCTTTTTGAAAATTCCATGATTCATGGTTTTTCAAATATGACTAGAGGTTTGATAAAAATAAGCATTGTCGAATATCCTCAATATTTAATGTTAAATTACAGTGACAATGGGAATGGAACGGATAGAGATACAAGAAAAAGAATATTTGAACCTTTTTTTACAACGAAAATGGGACAGGGATGTAATGGTTTAGGTATGAATATCGTTTACAATCTGGTTGTCCATAAATTGAAAGGGCAGATAGAATGTTTCAGTAATCCCGGAAGTGGTCTGGAAATAATGATTAAACTGAATAAATGTTAAACTACTTGAATCTTTTCTCTGAATTCTTTTGGGGAAACTCCCGAAACTTTTTTAAATTCACGGGAAAAATCGTGAATTCTTTTGTATCCCAGGAGATCAGAGATCTCTCCTATTCGCATATCTGTAAATTTTAATAAACCTTTTGCCTCTTCTGTTCTAATCTTTTTTAAATGCTGTATGGGTGTCGATCCGATCTCATCGCGGCAGAGATTATATAATGATGTACGACTGTAACCGACATGTTCAGCCAGTTGTTCAGGAGTAATGTGATATAGTTTCCCGCTTCGGATCTGCTTTTCTATTTTTTGCCATGTTCTGGAACCTTTTTGTAAGTCTTGTATTTCATCTTTCCAGAAAATGGGTGCCAGAATATCAAGCAGGATTGAATAGGACAATACAGCCCCTTTATTGAGATCGGGATTCATTGAAGCCTCCCAAAGTTTATCCCATTTATTTTTAATGTCTATAGGTGCTTTGATAATCCTGTCTTCAGGAGAAAGAACGGGAATTGCCGTTCCCATGAAACCTGCGGAATAAAAATCAACTTCTGATTCATCACCTTCCCATAAAACTTCTTCGCTTCCATAATAATAAAGCATGTCTCCACTCTTGGGAAAATACTGTTTCTCCCCGATTTTCAGATTGTAGGAACCGGAAATTATATAATGGAGAAGATGCCCCGGTATTGAACTTGCCTTTCCATTGAAACGGGCAGGTCTCTGGAACCTCCAGACACCTGTTATGTTTTCTATCGGGCAGCTACCGCACGGGTAAATATTGTTATTCATAAATATAAGAATAACATAAACATATCGTAATACAAGTACACTTGAAACTGCTAAATTTTATGAACTCTATGCTAAATACAAATAAGGATTACTCATCTATCATTGGAACAGACTATAGATATAACAAGGAATGAACCATGACAGGAAAGGAAAGGTTAACAGCGACTCTCAAGGGAGATCCGGTAGATCGACCGGCATTGAATTTATATGAAATCGGTGGATTCGAGGTAGATCCCGAAGACAGGGATGATCCCTACAATATTTACAACTCCCCCTCCTGGAAAGAACTCCTGCATATTGCTGAGGAGCAGACTGATGTAATCAGGATGAGAACCCCCGACAGGATTAAAGAAAATCCCCTCTACAATGAGTTTTTTAAAATAGAAAAATATGAGGATAATAATAGCCTGTTTACAAAAACGACTCTGAAAATCGGAAAGAAAGAGCTGACATCGCTGACCAGACGGGACAGGGAGCTCGATACGATCTGGACTTTAAAACACCTGTTAGACAGCGAGGAAGATCTAAAATTATTCTTAACACTTCCCGATGAAGTATTTGATGCAAAATACGATGTCTCCAATCTTTTTGAAGAGGAGAAACGAACAGGGGACAAAGGTTTAGTCATGGTTGATACGGGAGATCCTTTATGTGAAGCCGCGGGGCTTTTCAGTTTCGAAAACTATGCACTGACCGCCATGACGGAACAGGATCTGTTTCATCAGTTACTGGAGAAACTTTCAAAATCATTATATAGAAAAACGAAACAGGTCTCAAAAGAATTTCCCGGTAGGTTATGGAGGATATACGGCCCGGAATATGCCACAGAACCTTACCTGCCACCCTATTTATTTAAGGATTATGTACAGAAATATACAGGACCCATGATTGAAGAGATTCAGAAGCATGGTGGATTTGCCCGGATTCATTCACACGGTAAATTAAAAAATGTTCTCGATATCATATCGGATATGAATGTCGATGCCATCGATCCCATTGAACCTCCGCCGCAGGGAGACGTAGAACTGGAATATGTGGCGGATCACTACGGAAAGGACATAGTTCTCTTTGGAAATGTAGAGATCACCGACATAGAAAATATGGAGACCGCCGAATTCGAAAAAAAGACCGCCCGGTCCATAGAAGCGGGAATGAAAGCAAAGGGATTCGTCCTGCTGCCCTCATCGAGTCCCTACGGCAGAGATATTTCTGAACAGACGATGACCAATTATAAAACAATGGTGAGACTAGTGAAGGGATGAAATCTCAAATGTATTATTAATTATGTATTGCGGCTCATAGTGGCTCTGTAAACTGTCGGAGACAAACCTGTATAGGATTTGAAACGCCTGCTGAAATGAAGAGGATCAACATAACCCAGCTGGCTGGCAATTCCCTCTATAAACTTATCTGTTCCAGCCAATAGCTCACAGGCCAGTTTCATTTTTACACTGTCGATATACTGTTTGGGAGAGACTCCCGTTCGACCGCGGAACCTGAGCCTGAAATGACTCTCACTGAGAGAACAGAAACGGGCCATCTCTTTTACCTGCCACCATTTTTCAGGATTTTCACGAATCATGTTCAGAAGCTCATCTAATATATAATCTTTTTCATTTAACCTGGAATCCACGCTTCTTCGGTAGATACTGAGTAATAATTCCTGAAGTTTGATATTTGCCTCGATCTGACTTTCTCTGTCGGGATTCATGGAAAGTTCGATTATCGGTAGAAGTTTTCTGTCACTTCCTGCAAAAAAAATCCCATCTTTTATAATCCCTGCATTATATAGGCTATCAGCTACATGCCCGGAAAATGATATTGCATCCTCCCTGTATTCAGTTCCATTTCCTGCATAGTCATGTATAAGACCTGGTGTTGTAATGACAAAACTACCGGAGATAAACTCTGTTCTACCTTCAGGTTCAGTCCATCGCCAACCGTTGCCTGAGAGAAGTTGAGATATCCCGTAAAATCGGAACATTCTCGGTTTAACCACTGTTCTTTCAGCAGAATAACTGTTGCGTATAACTCCGAAGATCGTAAGGCCATAACCTGTATGTATAGGTTCAATTCCTTTAGGCACTTCTGTGATCTGAAAAGATGAATCATTCTTTTTGCCATTATTAATAATCGTTATATCCATATACATCAGTAATATTAGCATATAACATATCTATAAGAAATAATTATTAGCGGAAATATCCATATTAGGAGTAATTATGACATTAAAAGAAAACATTCTGAAGTCGGTCAGATTTGAAAACCCCGATTCAATTCCCATGACTTTTCACATCAATGATGCCTGCTGGAACCATTATCCTCAGGAATGGCTCAAGGAGATGATGGTCAGCCATCCCTATCTTTTTCCCGATTACCAGTACAATCCATCACCGGTAAAGCCCGAGTATCATGCTGTAGCCAGAAAAGATGAACCGTTCACCGATGACTGGGGATGTCTTTGGGAAACTGTTGAAGACGGTATTACCGGGACTGTTGTAAAACATCCCCTGTCCGACTGGAATTCTTTTAATAATTACAGAGCTCCTGATCCGGGGAGATGTAACGGAATCGGACCGATAAACTGGACTGAAATAGAAAATGACATAAACATGAAGAAAAAAGCAGGTCAATTGATTTCCGGCGGTCTGGTTCACGGCCATACTTTCTTGAGGTTATGTGATGTCCGGGGGTATCAAAATGTCATATACGATATGATGGATGAAACCCCCGCATTTTTAAAACTTCTTGATATGATGGAAGGTTTCAATACGGGCATTATCAAAAAGTATCTGTCTCTGGGAGCTCAATTCATCTCCTATCCAGAAGACCTCGGGATGGAAATCGGCCCTATGATATCTCCCGATCTGTTCAGACAATTTATCAAACCGGTCTACCAGAGGATGATGAAACCCGCATTGGAAGCGGGAGCCATCATCCACATGCATTCTGATGGAGATATCCGTTCACTCGCAGACGATCTCATCGATGGAGGAGTAGAAGCCCTGAACCTGCAGGATTTGGTAAATGGAGTTGACTGGATCAGAGATAACTTTGCCGGCAAAGTCTGCATTGATCTCGATATAGACAGGGTAAAGATCACTCCATTTGGCACACCCGGACAGATAGATGATCTTATCAGAGATGAAGTAGAAAAACTGGGATCAAAACAGGGGGGATTGATGATGATTTACGGATTGTATCCCGGAGTTCCAAAAAAAAATGTGAAGGCTTTAATGGATGCCATGGAGAGGTATGCCGGTTATTACAGGTAATTTAAAATTGCGCGATGAATATTCAGAACAGGTAATTAATGCTATCTTAATCATATGGAAGACAACAATATGGAGATGCTCTATTCATTTGTTAAAAATCAAAAAAATCCTGATGATTATTTAGATGGGATCTCATCGATATACAAGCTTACTCCGGAAAAACTGGTTTTCTTTTCAAGGCTGAATTCTTCGGAATTTGTAAACAATGTTCCTATTGTTCATTACAGGTTTAATTTAGTTTTCAGTCTGAAAGGATCTCTTGAGATACACATAGATAATCAAATGATCACTTTAAATGAAGGGGAATCCTTACTGGTTTTCCCTTATCAAAATCACTACTATGGATCTTTAGAAGAAATAGAGCTTCTCTGGTTTTTTATAGGTTTCGATTTGAAAGAAAGGAGAGGTCTTGAGGTACTGAGAAATAATCCGGTAAAAACTGATGCATTTGAGCGAATATGTCTGAAAAAAATGTTTACAGCTTCTGATACTTTTAAAGTAAACCTGCTATCGTCCATTATCTTATCCAATATTGAAAAAGCTGCAAAAAAGAAGACTGTTGAATATAGTAAAAGAAAAATAACAGAAGATTCCATCATTTCCAGGGTACAGAAATATGTTTATTCAGATCTCAGCCAACCAATGACAACTTCCAGGTTATCTGAAGAACTGGGGATATCCGAGAGCACTCTACATAAGCAGTTTATAAAAGTAATAGGGATTAGTCCCGGAAGATATTTGAGAGAAGTTAAAATAAATTTTGCCTGTTCAATCCTCGAGGTCGGAGAACTGAATATAACTGAAACGGCTTCTCATTGCGGTTATGATTCAGTTTACAGTTTTTCAAGGAGTTTTAAAAAAGTTACGGGATTTTCGCCCAGTGAATTTAAGAGAAATAATTCAAAATCAATTTACAGAAACTCAGAAAGATGATTCCTTAAAGATTCAAAGCTGCACCATGAATATCGGGGAAGGAAAGGAAACCTACCTGTTTCCCTCAATTGTCTACCCAATCGATCATTAAATATCCCCCGCGCGGTAATAAATTGTCCCCAGAATCCAAAATGCCACTGTATATCGTGATTTTCACTTTCCATATTTTTTTCCCATTCTTCAGGAAAAAGTTTCTGCCAAAGAGGATGAGAGTTCAACCAGCTGCTCGTATATAGACTGTCTGCCCCATATTCTGCTGAACTCTTATCCATCAGGCTGATCAGACAATCGGGCAGGTAGTTTTTATCATCAAATATAGAACCTGGAGCTAATGCATTGGCAATATGAAATGATACGCAAGTGGGATTGTTTTTTTCAGGACGATCATATTTGAGGCTTCCACATTGAAAATCAAGTACATAAGGAGGTTCCAGATAGTCTCTAAAGGCTCTTTTATCTATTATTGGTTTCAGAATATGAAAAGCATTGTGTTCGAACTGAAATGCATCATCATCGGAACTGTGTTTCCGATAAAGATCCAAAAGTTTATGTTCGAGATCCAGCCACTGGGGATCATCAAAATACACTTGCGGAGGATTCATTGCCCCCTGATTGATGTCTGTTTTGCGATAAATATCAACACGGTTGCGAAGAATTGAAGAAAATGACTCCTCTTTGTGTTTCTGCTGCCAATACCAGACAAACCAAAGCTTCAGTCTGACTATTTTATGAAGGTATTGTCTATGTTCATCAAAACTTTTTGGTTTATCTTCTCTCATCATACTTTTTAATCAGTTTCAGACAGCTCCCACCCCGAATGGATTCGGTGGCTGCAACACCCACAGCTACAGCATTTCTGGCAGCAATGGGAGAAGTATTCGGTTCAGCGATTCCTCGCACATAATCGATAAAGCGCTGAACTATCAGAGGATCTGCACCACCATGACCTTCAGATTCTCCGGTTAATTTATGTACCTGGTCAGGTCTGGAATAATCATCAGTCCTGTTTGTGTAAACTTCGATAGAGCAGTTTCCGTGATCGCCTTTGTTCTCGATTCTCCCCTTAGTTCCGATAAATGTATAGTTCCTCCATGCATCGGGAGTATAATGACACTGGACATAGGAAACCTGTACACCATTTTCCAATTGCATGAGTATCATATTGTGATCTTCTACATCAATGACAGGAGACATTTCTTTTTGTGTTAATGGAGGCCAGGATTCTTTATGAAATGAAGCATCACCTCTATCATCTTCTGTTCTTTTACTGCAATTGTCATAAACATCGAGTTTGCCCATTCCCACTACAGATTTCGTATATGCACCTGAGAGCCAGTGGATAACATCAATATCATGAGCCGCTTTCTGAAGAAGCAGACCCGTTGAATATTTCCGCTCCGAATGCCAGTCCTTGAAGTATGCATCGCCACCGTATGAAACAAAATGCCTGCACCAGACGGCTTTGATCTCACCGATTGTCCCTGAGTCTATTATCTCCTTCATTTTCAGGATTGATTCGAAATGACGCATATTATGACCGAGATACAATTTCGAACCGGTTCTCTCCGCCGTATCCAGAATGCGGTCACAACCTTCAATGGTAATAGCCATGGGTTTTTCAAGATAAACAGCTTTCCCTGCTTCCAGAGCGGCAATAGCCTGCTCTTCGTGGCAGAAGTCGGGACTGCAAATAAAAACAGCATCGATATCGGAGCTCTTCAATAGTAATTTGTAATCATCAAAAAGCTCAGCCTCAGGATATTCTTCTGCGAATTTATCCAAAGCCACATTCCAGGGATCAGCTCCGGCGGTTATGATTACAGCATCATCGGGTTTATGTGAATGGCTCGCAAGAATTCCTCTTCCCCCGACTCCGATAACACCTATTTTCAATTCTTTCATTAATTCACTCCCAGGGATTCCCATACATCACTTAAATCTATAATTTCGCCTTCTGTTCTGGCTTTATCAATAGTAATGCCCACAACTGCACTGAGTAGACCTTCATCCCCTCCGCATACAGGAACAGTTCCATTTATCATAGAATCATGAAGTTCTTTCATGATATGGAAGTCTCCATCTCCATGGCCCCCTCCTGTAAGATTCAGCAATTGTACAGCTTCATCCCCAACGGCTTTGTACTGTAGAGTTCCAGTATATAACTCTACTATAAGCGTTCCGCCGGTACAGTGAAAATACATTCTTCTTTCGGGAATGGTGTTGCTCATTGTTGCCTGAAACTGAACCCGGATACCATTGGAATATTCCATGATCGATACAACATTATCTTCAATGGTTTTCTCTGATAGAAAGGGATTGTTCTCATCTTCATCATACCTGTCAGTTACATTATCATGCGGCCAATTATCAAAAACTGCACTCTCCTTTTCGTAGATATGATTATTAGCAGGGATAAACATATCATTTCCACCGAAAGCGGCTACTTTCTGTGGAACAGAATCAGTAAACCAGTTGATCAAGTCCAGATCGTGAACGCACTTTTCCAGTATATGAGGACCTGACAGTTCACGTTTTCTTCTCCAGTTCTTCATAATGTATGATCCGTGTTCAGGCAGGATATTTTCACAGGCGTTAGCTGAGATTATTTTCCCCAATTTCCCACTGGATAGGATCTCTTTTGTTTTTCTGTAAATTGTCGCATAACGGAGAGTGAAACCAGTTGCGAATAATTTGCCACACTTTTTATGGCTTTCATTGATTTTTAAGCAATCTTCAATTGATGTAGCCAGAGGTTTTTCCGAAAAAACATGTTTCCCATTCTCAAAAGCCGCAATAATATGTTCCTTGTGAAATACATTGGGAGAACCTACAAGAATCCAGTCTATTTGGGGATCACAAACAAGTTCTTCATATGATTGATAAATCTTTCCTTTACCATTGTTTCTCTGATCGAGTATTTGCTGGACATTATTTGTGGATGGATCCCATCCTCCAATCAGTTCTACATCTTCTTTATCGGTAAGCTCTTCGATCAGCCCGTTTATTCTTTGACCGCAACCTATGACGGCATATTTTATTGTATTCATAAAAAAACTATACATCGAGATTATTGATAAATAAATGGCATTTTCTGGATATGTTTTAACATTTTCTGTTTCTTGAAGAATAGAATTCTGTAATTATATTAGCCATTTCGGGGCATCTGAGATATCCATATGATTTGTGGTGGTTTTCATTATTTTCATATTCATAATTGTTGTGAACGAGAATGTCTTTCGGGCTTACTTGCTTCTTGTTGGGAAGAAATTCATCTTTTAAATCGTAATTGAATGCCACTCTATCTTTGAAGTCTGCAAGATTGAACCAATTGTGCTGAATATTTTCAGGAGTTACCGGGACGGAATAATCGGGAAAACTTTTTTTCAATTCCGATATTATCCGACTTTTGACGACTGGAATTCCCAAAGGAGAACCAATGGTTACAAGAGTGTGAATCTTTACATGGGGTACATAGCTGGTCAAAACATCCCATGCTATGATCGATCCCATGGAATGGGCAACCAATAATATTTTTTTTCGACGGTTCTTATGTAGAGTCAAAGCCAGTTCCTGACAGATCATATCCCTTTTGATGCGATCCTTTTCATCGGGTAAATCAGCATAATAAGCATCGAGATCTTTAAGGAAATGATGGATTATGAAATCTGTAATGCGGTTGAAATTTAGTGAACCATCCTTTTCCAGAAAAATTTTATCCAGTTGTTCATTTATCTGATCACGTATTCTTTTTCTCATTTCACTATTTTGATGGGGGATGTTTTTGTTTTCAGCCCGCATATATGGTTCTTTTATAATGGTTAATGGAAAATCATTGAGAATTGAAGCCCAATAAACAAGGCGAAATTTCAGGAAATAAAAGCGGCCTTTTCCTTCAAGGCCTTCTCTTATTGCGCATTGCCACCAGAATTGTAGTTGTTTTATATCAGGTTTGTTACCCATACTGTGAATTCCAATTATTATTTTTGACACGAATACCTCAAGAAAAATTATCTAAGTGAACTGGGTAGATGTCAAATGAAGAATAAGAATCTTCAATAACTTCAATAATAAAAAAATCCCGGATTTATATACCCGGGATATGAAAAATTATTGAATAAAAAGTAAATTAGAAATCAGCAAGATTTGCTTTTGTCACAGGAAGATATGGGATGAATATGATGTCATCTACAGATTCACCATTTGCAATTTGTAATGCCACATCAATAGACATTCTTCCCTGTCCAGCTGCATCCTGGAAGACAGTACCCATGAGTCTACCTTCTTCAATGGCCTTTTTTGCATCGGTTGTTGCGTCTATACCATAAACTGTGATTTTATCCGACAGTCCAGCATTCTCAATTGCCATCAATGCACCCATAGCCATATTGTCATTTTGTGCTGCGACAATGTCAAATTCCTGTCCTGATTGTAACCAGTTCTCCACTAATTCCAACGCTTGATCTCTCTGCCAATTGGCAGTCTGTTCAACCACGACTTCCAAATTAGAACTGGCAAATGCCTCCATTAAACCGGATTTTCGTCCAATTTGAGCATCATGTCCAATTGGACCTTGAATCAGTGCCACTCTTCCCTTTCCTCCGGAATCTCCAACGATCATTTCTCCCTGGATTTTTCCAGATTCAGGAGCATCAGATCCTACATAAGTAACGGCTTTGTCCTGATTCTTAACAATTGAAACTAGGGTGAATATTGGAATCCCCGCAGCAACTGCTTTATCTACGGCAGGGGCACAACCATCAAGAGACATGGGATTCATTATGATTACATCCATGTTCTGCGCAATCAGGTTTTCTACCTGAGCTACCTGTTTCTCTGCTTTCCCTTCTCCATCAAGAATGGATAGTTCAATTCCCAATTCGTCTGCACGGGCTTCCATCGCATTGGTAACTATTCGAATATAAGTGTCGTTCATACCCTGCATAGTTGCTCCGACTCTAATCTTGCCGTCATCCTTCTGACCTTCTGCAAAAAGCCCACCTGTAAAAACAACCAGTGCAAGAACGAAAACATACATTTTTTTCATAACTAAAGCTCCTTTTCCATGTATAATGGTATTTCTATTATTTTTTACTGAACTGGAAATGCTGCTTATTTTTGTAAGACAGGCAGCATTCCCGGTTTCAGTTATTTCTTTTTTCTTCTGGACCGCATATCTATGAAAACGGCCAGAATAATAATGCTGCCTTTTACTATCTGCTGCCAGTACGAAGGAACATTGATCATATCGAGCCCATTGCTAATAACCTGGATCATTAAGGCTCCAATGATAGTTCCAGATAATCTACCCATTCCTCCTGTGGTACTGGTTCCACCAATTACTGCGGCTGCGATTGCGTCAAGCTCATATCCCTGTCCGGCTATGGGGGATCCCACAATTGTTCTAGATGATAATAGCAACCCTCCAAAACCGGCTAGAGCTCCGGCAAGCATATAAACTGCAATTTTTATTCTGTTCACATTCAATCCGGATACATGAGACGCAGTTTCATTTCCTCCAACAGCATATATGTGTCGACCGAAGCGTGTTTTCGTAAAGATGAATTGAAAGACTGCAAACACAAGTGCAAATAATATAATCAAAATAGGTATGCCTAAAACTTTGCTGTTGGCAAGAGAGACATAATCTTCTGAAAGATCTATAACCTGCATGCCGTCGCAAGCCAGAAGAGCTATCCCTCTCCCAATGGTCATCATGCCAAGAGTCACAATAAAGGGGGGGATTTTACCCAGCGACGTGAGAGCGCCATTGGCAAAACCGAAAACCAGACCTGTAGTTATAGCAACCAGAATCGGAACAAAAATAGGGTATTGGTCAGGGTGGCCAAAGTGTGCAGCCATTACTCCTGCGACAGCTACAACTGCTCCGGGTGACAAATCCAGTCCACCGCTTATGAGAACTGCTGTTGCACCAATGGCAATAATTCCAATAATCGATACCTGGTTGAGAACATTTATTATATTTTTTAATGTGAAAAAATATGGCGATAAGAATGCCAATACCAGGCAGAGTATAAAAAAGGCAATTAGAATTCCATATTTGGATGTCTTCTCTTTTATTAAAATAAGATTCATTTAGAAATCTCCTTGTTAGTTTGACCAGTTGCAAAATGCATGATCTTTTCCTGATCGAAATGCTCTCTGTCTAATTCTCCAGTAATCTTTCCTTCATGCATTACAAGGACTCTGTCGCACATTCCGATTATCTCAGGTAGTTCTGATGATATGAGAATTATGGCTTTTCCCTGGCATGCAAGCTTGCAAATCAATTTGTGTATTTCAGCTTTCGCACCGACATCTATACCTCTTGTCGGCTCATCCATTATGAGAATATCAGGCTTATTGAGCAGCCATTTACCAATGACAACTTTCTGCTGATTTCCGCCGCTTAAATTGCTGACTAGTTGATCTGCACCGGGAGTCTTAATGGTCAGTTTATCAATCTGATCGAGAATTACCTGCTCTTCTTTATTTTTCTTCATGATCTGTCCCAAGGATGTATAATCTCTTAGAGTAGTCAGGGTTATATTCTTGCCAACGGACAATTTCAAAACCAAACCTACTTCCTTGCGATCCTCTGATACAATGGCCAAACCATTTGTTATGGCATCTGATGGTGAATTGATTGTTATGTTTTTTCCATTTTTGAATATGGTACCTTTGTTTTTTTTGCGGATAGCAAAAAGAGTCTCAACTACTTCCGTGCGTCCTGCTCCCATCAATCCTGATAATCCGAGAATTTCTCCTTTTCGGACATTAAAGGAAATATTTTCAAAACATCCTGTGAGGGAAAGATCCTTTACTTCCAGAATCGTTTCACCAATAGGACATTCCGTTTTTGGGAATATCTCTTTGATCTCTCTTCCGACCATTAGCGATATCAATCTCGATCGATCCAAATCGTTAATAAAACAGGTTTCGATATATTTTCCATCACGAAAAACGGTAATTCTGTCACCTATTTCAAAAACCTCATCCATTTTGTGCGATATATAGATAATGCCTACGCCTGAAGTTTTCAAATGTCTGATAATTCTGAAGAGGGTGTCCACTTCTTTGTCTGAAATAGCGGAAGTAGGCTCATCCATAATAATGATGTCTGATTGACTGGAGATGGCCTTTGCAATTTCCACCATCTGCATTTCGGCCACACTTAATTCTACCATTAAGCTCCATGGGTTAAGATTTATCCCCATCTCATCAAACAACTCTAAAGTCTGTTTTTCCAGAATCATTTTATTAACTGTTCTGAATCTGGTAACCGGCTCACGGCCTAAAAAAATATTTTCAGCAACAGAAAGATAGGGAATCGGCATCAGCTCCTGGTGAATCATGCTTATTCCAGCCTGTATTGAATCTGATGGTTTCTGAAAATGAACAGATTCGTTTCTCAAAAGGATCTCTCCCGAATCAGTTTCATATATTCCTGCAAGGATTTTCATGAGGGTGGATTTTCCAGCTCCATTTTCTCCCATCAGGATATGAACTTCTCCGGGGATCAATTGAAAGTTCACATTATCCAAAGCTTTAACGCCGGGAAATGATTTACTGATATTTATCATATTCAGAATCGATGATTCCAATTTCTGATCTACCATATCTTATTAATTTCCTCTCTGACAATTCGACACCATCTTTTGATATGTTCAGGGTTTTTTCCCAAGGTATGATTGTCTTTCATTAGAACTTCTACGATCCCGCCCTTGACTGCAAGAAGCTCTTCTCTTATGCTCCGGCGTATTTCATCTTCATCAATAGTAGTCTGAGAAAGAGGCGTGGGACTTGGTTTCATTGACAAGATGTAGTCATTGCCAAGCATTTCGTGACTTTCAGCTCTGTCCGCCCAGGGAGAGATCGATACACGGCGAAGTCTGGGAATGGTTTTCACATAGTCCCATCTTTTGTTTATCGGTTCACAGCATCCATAACAATTCAATCCGAAACGATCGAGAATGGGTTTTTGGTAAGGTAAAATAAATTCATTAAACATTGCAGGATCTATGCCTACAGTTTCCTGGCTATCTGCAAATCCCCACATATCCATTGTTTTAACTTGCATAGGATTAAATCCTTTAGATGGCAATTGTTTAGTCCATCCAAAACCGCCTGAACCGACATAGGATCCTTCTGTGTTAAGAGTTAACAACCCCTCTTGTTCCAGAAAATCCAGTTTTTTCAGAGTACCATCTCTGAGAAATGACATAAGTCTGTGAACCCAGTCCGGATTAAGGTAGAAGTCCATCATTAAATTTTCCAAACCGCGGAGATTTATATAATCCCATGTCATTCCAAGAGTCCACCACCAGATCCCTTTTTTTCGGACATTAAGTATATGGCCGAATAAGTCTTCAGCATAATGAAAAACTTTTTCAGATTGTTCTTTGTCTATTTTAATTTCAGGAAATCGAAGGTTTTCAAAATCTCTTTCATAATCTGTAATAGGGGTTTTCCATGTATAACTTCCGCCGTCATCTCCGCCTATTTTCTCTTCGTGAATTCCCCACTTGCTGTCTTTGTAATAGAATGGGACATTAAAATTAGCTTCGATTACCTTATCGTCACCCATTTCTGTTCCCCAGAAAACCTCTTTTCTAAGTTGCATTTCCCAAACTCTCGCTAAAGGATCGTTGCACAGAATCATTTCTTGTGTGATTATTTCATTCCAGCCATTTTCAGGATCGGCAAAAATCAAGGGCCTTGTCTCTTCCAGGTCATTATGAGCTGTCCAAAGTTCAGCTTTTACATTTTCCTCTGGTCGATTTGCAAGCTCTAAGACTTTTTTGGCTAATTCCTGAAGTATTGAAACTTCTTTATCGCTAAAATTCAATTTTGTATTTATACCGTCAATTGTGCTCAAACCTGCAGGTGTCTGTTCCATTGAAGGATCTGTTTTCTCTTTTATTCCGCTCATATTCTTATTCCCTTTTCGAACTTTCAGAAGTTTATACATTATTGTTACAGCCATTTTTTAATATGTCAATATAATTAATTAACTTTGTTTACAAACAGAAAAAGATAAGACTGTCTTTGATGGTTCAGATCTATGTTTTGGAAAAATAATTAGTTATTTTGATAGCTTGTGTAATAATTCTCTGCCAGGAGCCAAATCGCTCCGATAACACTTCTCTCTTTTCCCAGTTGAGAAAGGCGGATGTCAAGTTGTGCTTCTTTTAAGAGTGGCGATAGACTTCGTATTTGGTCTTTCAGTGTTTCTAAGAAATAATTCCCCGCTTGAGAGTAAACTCCCTGTATGATGATACTCTGAGGATCATGCATTAGTATTAGATTCGTCAGACCAAGGGCAAACCAGTAGGCTAATTCATCTATTAATGAGCAAGCTAAATTGTCATTATTATTGGAAGCACTGAATATATCAAAAATATGGAGGTTTGCAATATTGTGATTCAGATAGATAGAAGAGTTTTTGTTTTTATCAAAAGCGGCTATAGCTTTTTTCATTATGTAATCAGTTGATACCATAGCTTCAAAACATCCAAAACCACCACAGGAACATTGTGGTCCGCCAGGATTTATTATCATATGTCCGATTTCACCAGCAAGAAAGTGCTCTCCTCTCTTTACTTCACCTTTTGAGAGTATTCCTGCTACCAAACCGATTCCCGCTTCAATTACTATTAGGTTCTTGGTTTCCTGATTCGACATATTTATCTTTTCTGATAATATTTGAAAACGAATTTGATTATCTATAAAAATGGGAATGTTAATTCCTAACTCATGTGATATTAAAGATTTGAAATCGGCATGGTTTCCCCAGTTTTTAAAGTGGGGAGAGTAAAAGGTTATGCCTTTAATGTTGTTTGTTGCTCCATGGGATCCAATAGCTATACCCGCCAGATCGCTTATCTGGATCAACCCTTCAGTCAATTCATTTAAGCAGCTTATTATGTGTGTTATTGTTTCCGGCAAGGTAATTTGGCTGTCTATGCTTCTGAAGGTTGTCTTTAGTATTTTGCATTTCAAATCGGCAATAACAGCATAAATTTCATTGGGGAAAATATGGAATGCCACGCTCAAGCTGTGATTGGCATTCAGACAGAATAGGTTTGGCTTGCGACCACCTTCATCAGATGAAGTTCCTTTACCCTGAGCGATAATTAATTTATCAATTTCCAACTGATCAAGTATTTTCATGATGGTAGGTTTACTCAGGTTTATCTGTTTGATTATATCTGAAGCTGATAATATCTCGCTGTTTTTGAAGAGTTCCAATATGCTATTAGTATTGTCTTTTCGCAATGTGCGAGGCTTGCTGCCTTTTATACGATTCATATCTTTAAACACAGAATAGAGTTTCCATAATCAAGTGTCAAGAAATAAATGTTTATATGTTAATAAACAAAGTTAATTAATTTAATATACTAAATAAAAAGATAATACTAAACTAATGAATATAGAATCAAATTGGAGGTGTATATGATACATCCAGAACAAATAATAGAAGAAGAAGAGTGGTTTAAGAGCGATCTGAGCCGAAAAGAATTAAAAGTATATTTGAAAAGGAATAATTATAGAGGGATATTTCATGTTGGACTATGGATAGTTTTACTTGGTGGAAGTGGATACCTGGCATTCCAGTTAATAGGAACACCTTGGGTAATTCCGGCTTTTCTGTTATATGGGATATTGTATTCCTCGTGTAATGCCATATGGCATGAATGCAGTCATGGGACAGTGTTTAAAACAGACTGGTTGAATAGCTTTTTTTACTTTTTCTGTGGAGCTATGGAAATTCGGGATATGGTAGATTTCAGATGGAGTCATTCCAGACATCATTCCTATACTCTTCACAGTGGAATCGATCCGGAAATCCCTACATCCAGGCCTCCGAATTTATTTATTTTCTTATTGGATTTCTTTTATATATACAATGGAATTATTGCATTCAAAAATATTTTGCTTCATTCAATAGGGATTGTTTCTTCAAAAGCGAAGGCCTATGTTCCGGAAGAAGAATATAAAAATATGTTCTGGTCTGCCCGGGCTGTACTGTTGCTGCAGTTGATCCCCATAATTCTCTCATTTGTTTTTAAATCGATGTTGCCTGTTTTATTTTTCGGACTCCCCAGATTCTACGGAGCTTTTATTCAGTTTACTTTTATTGCATTGCAGCATGCAGGACTTCCTGAAAATCAATGGGATCACAGACGAAATTGTCGGTCCTTAAAATTATCTCCTATCTTCAGCTTTCTCTTTATGAATATGGAAAATCATATTGAGCATCATATGTACCCCATGGTGCCATTTCACGCTTTACCGAAGCTAAGCAAAAGGATTAGTGCTGAAATGCCTTCAAAATATAAGAATCTCTTTGGATCGGGATATTTTGAAATGTTTAAAACACTGATTATACAGAAAAAAAACCCAGAATACTCAATCGAAAAAAGTATACCCGAGGCAGTAAAATGAATGATTTAACATGGCATAAGGTTTGTGATTCTGATGATCTGGAAATGGACGACGTGGTAGGTTATAACAGAGAAGGTAAATATTATGCTCTTTACCGCATTGCTGATGGAATATTTGCAACAGACGGTTTATGTACACACGAACAGGCTAATCTTTGTGATGGATATGTCCATAAGAACTCAATAGAATGCCCTAAGCATAATGCCCGGTTCCGAATCCACGACGGGAAGGTATTGCGAAAACCGGGAAAAGAAGATCTGGCAACATATGATGCAAAGGAAGACGAGGGTTTTATCTGGTTGGGATTACCTTAAAGAGAACAGGAAGACAAACAATTAGGAAACCTATATGAAAAGAAAAAAGCTTACAGTTTATGATTTTTTAAAATCAAAAGGTAACAGACAATTAAGTGTTTTGTTTGTGCACAATGAAGAAGAAGCGGCAGCCGCAGATGAAGCTGGTATCGATATGATTAGTGCTGCTTATGGTATGCCGAATATTGGTATTAATGCCACACTCGATGATTTTAAAAAAATCAGAGAAGCTGCCCCGAACTGTTTTATGCAATTAGGAAGTCCGAGAAAGCCATCCTCTGAGTATGAGGCCATTAAATTCGCCAATGAATATTTGTCATTAGGTGCAGATTGTGTCTATGGAGGTACTTTAAGCTCAAAATGGATTAAGGCAATGAGGCGGGAAAATATACCTGTTGTCAGCCATGTTGGTCTGATTCCGGCAAAAGCATCATGGATTGGTGGTTTCAGAGCAATCGGTAAAACAGCTGATGAGGCAATAGGTGTTCTTAGACATACCTTGGAACTTCAAGATGCGGGAGTGATAGGTGTTGAATTCGAAGTTGTTCCAACTGCAATAGCAGAATATGTTACTAATAAAGTTGATATTATTACAATGTCCATGGGTAGTGGCTCTGTTTGTGATGCACAATATTTATTTTCTAATGATGTTTTAGGTTGGACTGAGGGACATATTCCCCGCCATGCAAAAGTATATAGAGATTTTAATAAAGAGTATGAACGTTTACAAGGAGAACGAGTTTCAGCATTTAAAGAATTTCATCAGGACACAATAAATAAAAAATTTAATGATCCTAAAATTACAGTATCAATTGAAGAACGGGAGTTGGAGAATTTTTTGAAAATGGCTGAAAAATTATAAATAATCCGGATGATGATTTTGTGTAAAAAGTACAACTAAAATAATTGATTTTATATTAGTATTGCCTAACAATAGAACTGGAGGTTACTTATGCCAGATCTAAATTCCGCAGTCCGGGATGAAAAGGGCGAATGGGTACCGGAAAATTCTCCTGTAAATTCTCCTTTATTTTCCAGACCATTTAATTTGAAAAAAATATTACAGTATTACTTCGGAGCACAAGGGTTTTTCTACCCCAATAATCTGATGGTTGCACTCATTGCCATATTCAGTTGGATCTATTTTACTCCAGCACTCTCAAGAGCAGCCACTTTTCAGTTTGGATGGATAGCTGAGATTTTCGCGCGAAATACAATTCTGCAATTAGTAATAGTGGGGGGCCTTCATCTAAGATTGTACATATTCAAAGGCCAGGGAGAGAAGTTTAAATATACCAATAAATGGATGGAAAAGGGGAACAAGAAATTTCTCTTTGGAAATCAGGTTTGGGATAATATGTTCTGGAGTCTCACGAGCGGTACTATCATTTGGACAGCCTATGAAGCTGTGACTATGTGGATGTACGCAAATGGCAGACTTCCCTATATTGATTTTGCCAAACATCCCATCTATTTTGTGCTATTGATGATTGCTATAATTTCCTTGAGGTATATACATTTTTATTTCATTCATAGATGGAGCCACTGGAAACCCATTTACCGAAATTCACATTATTTACATCACAAGAATATAAATATTGGCCCCTGGTCAGGATTGTCCATGCATCCTATCGAGCATATTCTCTACTTTTCAGGGATATTGATTCATTGGGTCATTCCGTCCCATCCGATTCATGGAATTTTTCACCTCATGCATGCCGGTCTCACGCCGTCTCTCGGTCATACAGGATTTCATGATATTGTTGTGACAGGTGATAAAGTGTGGAAGACAGATCATTATTTCCACTATCTTCATCATAAATATTTTACAGTGAATTTTGGTGTTGAAGGAGTCCCTTTGGATAAGTGGTTTGGAAGTTATCATGACGGATCTGAAGAAGCGCAAGAAAAAATGCTGAAAAAAAGACAGGATAAAAAGGCTAGAAAGAAAAAGAAATAATATGATTGCCGACATAATAAGAAAATATAATGACAGAGATTCATTATACGGAGATAAACTAACCAATCATTTGAATATGGGTTTATATGCTCTGTATAAAATGGGTGCCAATGAAAAGAGGCTTCATGATTTTGCTGAAAGATATATTTCAAATTCTAAGTTACCTCTATTAGCATCGGTGGAAGTTAAGATATCAGAGGATAATTTTTATGATTATTTAGGTGTTGATGGTTATTACAGCTCTTATATCCCTTTTTTTCAGAAAGAGCTGAAAAACACAGATACTGACGCTGTTCTAAAAAGATATGTCAATATTTTAATCAAAGGTGCTGCAGGAGGTGCTTTTCATGGTTTAATTCGCCTGGCTTATGCTTATGAGTTGAATGAAATCGATGAGTTGGCTAAGGCCTTGGCCTATTTTGCTGAAGCCTACCAGGAATTCCCGATTTCCGATGAAACAAAAGAATCAATAGAAACCATAAAACCAATAGATGGAATTTCAGCCTTATCAGAGAATGCATATTTCCAGAATTTTGAATTTAGCAGGCCATTAATTATTGGAAGAATGCTGGATATTTATGAAGATCCTGAATTCTGTAAAGTTATTACACAAATTTCAGATGAATACTGTACCAGTGAATATTTCAGTGAACTACTGTTAGAACTTTATGGCCGTACAGGAGATTTCACTATATTACACGGTTTTACATCTACTCATGCTCTTCGTATACTGAAACGATTTATTACAGACTATAAATCTATATTGAAACAACAGTGGTTTTTACTGCAACTAGCTTATCTTTCGACAAAATGTGCTGCCATTAATGAATTCCCCAATTTAGATTCAGTAAAATCCTGGCAGGATATTTTCAAAGATGCCTGCAAGTCCGAAGATGTTCATACAATAAAACTGGTATATTCTCTATTTGAACAATCAAAGTTGTCTGATGATGATCTGAAGTATCGAACCGTGGCTTTTAAAAAGATATATAATTCGTGAGAACGAAAAACCCGGAAGACCATAACAACTCTTCCGGGGAAAAAAGGAGGCTATTTATTTAATTTAAGATTTTTTAGATTTAGAAAATACGTCAAACCAGACAGCCAGGATAAGGACCAGACCTTTAATTGTCTGCTGCCAGTCAATTCCCAGTCCGACAAGTGACATACCGTTATTCATAACACCCATTACCAGGCCACCGATTATGGCTCCGATAACGGTTCCCACTCCTCCGGTTGCCGAGGCTCCACCGATAAAACAGGCGGCTATGGCATCGAGTTCAAAACCGGTTCCCGCTTTAGGTGTAGCGGCATTGAGTCTTGCTGCGAATACCAAACCGGATAGTGCTGAGAGCATCCCCATATTTACATATACAAGGAATTTTATTTTGTTGGTTTTTATCCCCGACAGTTCAGATGCTTTTTCATTTCCTCCGAGCGCATAGACCTGTCTCCCGATTACAGTTTTATTGGTGATAAAGTTGTAGATCAATATTAGAAAGAATAGAAGAATTAGAAGATTGGGCAATCCTTTATATTGAGCTAATATGAATAGGAAGGCATTGATTACGAGAATAATCGATGTCAGTTTAAAGATCAAAATCCCTAAGGGAGAAACTTCAAAATTATATTGTTTCTGGGTTTTTCTCTTTTTCAATTCCATCAATATAAAAACTACAGAAAAAACTAAGCCGATCAGCAGGGTTGTTATATGATAATTTTCTCCATGGAAAAAGTCGGGAATGAATCCGGAGCTTATTTTTGTAAAGGAGACAGGGAAGGGCGCAAGAGACATTCCCTGAAGGGATACCATTGTCAGTCCTCTGAAAATAAGCATGCCTCCGAGAGTCGTAATAAAAGCCGGAATCTTTACATAAGCTATCCAGTACCCCTGCCAGGCTCCCACTATTGCTCCCAGAATCAGACTTAATAATACGGTGAGTAATACGGGAATATTCATATTAATCATGAATATAGCGGAAATAGATCCTACGAATGCAGCTATGGAACCGACTGAAAGGTCAATTCCCCCGGTTACGATTACGAGCAGCATTCCCACTGCCAATACGAGGATATATCCGTTCTGAAGTATGAGATTGGTGATATTCAGAGGTCGTAATGATATTCCCCCTGTAGTAATAGCAAAGAAAATAATTATTGAAGCCAGGGCAATAATCATCCCGTACTGTCTGATATTGTTTTTGAAAAGTTTTTTGATTGATTCCATTACAATACCTCCTTTTTATGATTGATTATGGATTTCATTATCTTTTCGCTTGAAGCTTCATCTCTGTTCAGTTCTCCTGAGATCTGCCCCTCGTTCAGGACATAAATCCGGTCGCACATACCCAGTATTTCCGGTAGTTCTGATGAGATGAAAAGAATTCCTTTTCCATCGGCTGCGAGCTGGTTGATAATGGTATAAATTTCATATTTAGCACCGACATCGATACCTCTGGTCGGTTCGTCTAGAATCAGAATGTCGGGATTGGAATTAATCCATTTACTCAGGACAACTTTCTGTTGATTTCCACCACTGAGATTAATAGTTTTCTGCAGAATATTGGGAGTTTTGATACTCATTTTTTTTCTGAATTCTTCTGCAATCTGAATTTCTTTCCCTTCATTGAGAATCATGTTCTTTGATATATCTTTCAGGTTGGCAAGAGATATATTGTGTCGGATATCATCAATTAGAATTAATCCGTAATTCTTTCTATCTTCAGTAACATAAGCCAGACCAATTTTAATTGCACTGTGAACATCCTTCATAAGAATCTCTTTATCATCTTTGATAACTGTTCCCGAAATTTTTCTTCCGTAACATTTACCGAAAAGACTCATGGCGAGCTCCGTTCTTCCGGCACCCATTAGTCCGGCGATTCCTACGATTTCACCTCTATTGATATGGAGTGAAACATCATCTATAACCTTTCTTTCCGCATGGAGAGGGTGATAGACAGTCCAATTTTTGACTTCGAGAATTTTTTTTCCGATATTCGGTGTTCTAGCGGGGAATCTGTGGGTCATATCTCGCCCGACCATCCCTTTGATAATCCGGTCTTCGCTAATCTCATCATTTTCCATATCCAGAGTTTCAATTGTCTGTCCATCTCTCAGGATGGTAATGGAGTCGGCCACTTTTGAAACTTCATTCAGTTTATGGGAGATTAGAATGGATGTTATGCCCTGTTTTTTAAGTTCCAGTATGAGATTGAGCAGCTTTTCACTATCATCATCATTGAGAGCAGCAGTAGGCTCATCGAGTATGAGCAGTTTCACTTCTTTCGAAAGCGCTTTTGCAATTTCGACAAGTTGCTGTTTTCCCACACCGATATCAGTGATAAGGGTGTTGGCCAATTCTTCCAGACCTATTTTTTTCAATAGGGCATCTGTTTTCTGTATGGTATCGTTCCAGTTGACGATCCCTTTTTTCTGCTGTTCATTTCCAAGGAATATATTCTCGGCTATAGAAAGGTAGGGGATAAGAGCCAGTTCCTGATGGATAATGACTATTCCCAACTCTTCACTGTCTTTTATTCCTCTGAACTCGCTGGATTTATTTTCAAAAAGAATATCTCCACTATAGGTTCCATGAGCATGAACTCCGCTCAGGACTTTCATCAATGTTGATTTTCCAGCACCGTTTTCACCAACAAGTGCATGTACTTCACCCTTTTTCACTTTCAGGTTCACATTATCCAGTGCCTTAACACCGGGAAAAGTTTTAGTTATATTCTTCATCTCCAAAATGCAGTCGGCCATGGAGTTACTCCTTACAAACAAGTACGGGAGTCCGGTTAGTCCGAACTCCCTTTTTAAAACAAATAGTATTAGTCTACAATCTGGTCTTTTGTGTAATAACCGCTACCGATTAAAATTGATTCCCAGTTAGAAATATCTACTGATAGAGGCTCAAGAAGGTATGAAGGAACTACAAATACACCGTTGTTATAAGTTGTTGTATTGTTGATTTCTACACTTTTGTCACCCAATACAGCATCAGCCATTTCCACAGCTTTTTTAGCGAGCATTCTTGTATCTTTGAAGATAGTTGAAGTCTGTTCACCAGCCAGGATAGACTTAACAGAAGCGACTTCCGCATCCTGTCCGGTTACTACGGGCATTGGCATATCCGCTGAACCATATCCAACACCTTTTAGAGATGAGAGGATTCCAATACTCAGTCCGTCATAGGGAGAAAGAACAGCATCGACTCTAGCATCTGTGTAGTGTGCGCTTAAGAGATTGTCCATTCTTGTCTGGGCAAGAGCACCATCCCATCTGAGAGTGGCAACCTGTTCCATATCAGTCTGACCACTTTTGATAGTAACTTTTCCTGCGTCGATGTATGGCTGAAGAATTGACATAGCTCCATCGAAAAAGTAATAGGCGTTAGTATCATCAGGAGATCCGGCAAACAATTCTACATTAAACTTATCATTTGAGTTTTTTAGATCCAGTGCATACTCAATATAAGAAGCCTGCTGTACACCAACTTTGAAGTTATCGAATGTGGCATAATAACTCACATGGGCACTGTTCTTGATTAAACGGTCATAAGATATTACTTTGATTCCCTGCTCATTTGCTTTGTCCAGAACGCTGGTAAGAGACTCACCATCAATCGGTGCGATTACAAGAACTTTGACGCCTTTTGTAATCATGTTCTCTAATTGAGCCACCTGGTTTTCAATGACATCTTCTGCGTACTGCAGGTCGGGCTTGTAACCTAATGCTTCAAATTCCAGAACCATGTTTGATCCGTCTGCAATCCATCTTTCCGATGATTTTGTCGGCATGGAAATACCTACGTCTACATCACTCTGCCCGTTTGCGAAAAGAGAAGTTCCTGCAAGAAGCAGAAACAATGCCATAATTAATGTGCTGATTTTTTTCATGTTAACTCCTAGTGATTTTATACAATCACTATTGCAAGGAGTGTGCCATGTCTATGATTTTATGATTGATAATTATTTAATTGCATACTGTATAAGGATATAGCTTAGTTTGTTCAGATTGTAGATATTGTAGATATTGTAGATGAATAAATCTGATTCTTACTGTTTTACCCCGATTGGGTAATAAATGGGTAACTGGGTAAATGAGATTTCTCTATTGAAACTCACTTTTCAATTCATCTTTATAAAAGTTGGCATTCTCTGAATCAATAACGATTACACCCGTATCATATATACTCTCTATTTCTTCTCCCGAAGCCAACTCGAGGAGCTTCTCTACAGAGAGCCAACCCATCTTGTAGGTTTTCTGTACCATGGAAAAATCGATGATTCCATCGTTAATAAAAGTTATTGTGTCATTGAGGTCATCAAATCCACCAATGACTATTTGATCCTGGAGATTTCTGGCTTTAACTACAGTTGCAGCAGCAGGTGCACCATAGGCTGCTATTCCAAATATACCTCCGAGTGTGGGGTAGTCATCGAGCAGCTTTTCGGTTTTCATAATTGTTCTGGAAAAATCCCCTTGAGTATCCTCAATTGTGAGAAGGGTCTTACCAGCTTCAGCCAATGCCTTTTTAAAACCTTCGGTACGCTGGTTCAGGTTTGTAGCACTCAACCCACCCTGGAGAATTGCTACATCATCGTTTTTACCGAGTCTTTTTATCATCTCTTTTCCAGCAATATATCCTGCCATCTCATTATCTGTACCTATATATGTAAAAGCTTTTGAAGAAGGTGCCGGCGCATCAAATGTAATGACGATTATCCCTGCATCGATTGCTTTTTGAATGACAGGTGCTAATCCACTGTCTTCCAGGGCTGAAATAGCTATTCCATCAACATTCTGATCGATTAGTTCTTCCATGATTTTTACCTGCAGGGTTACATCAAACCTTTGAGGTGCCGCATATTCGGTTCGGATTCCATAAGTTTCTCCCGCATTTTTAAATCCCTCGAAACAGAGATCAAAATACTGATGAACCCCTTTGGGTACCATTACAAAAATCTTTTCTCCCTTCTTTTCCTGTTCTCCCGAGGCAAAAAGTGGGAAAAAGTTAATAAATGTAAGTAAAATAAGTATTATTTTGTATTTCAATTTCATTGTTCATCTCCATTTTCCGAAGGCAGATCGATAGAGTATTTTTTCATTTTATTGTAAAGAGTTTTTCTACTGATAGAGAGGTGTTTTGCTGTTAGGGACCTATTAAATCCATTGGAAGAAAGAGCCGCGAGGATCTTTTCTTTCTCAACTGTATAAATTCCTGTTTCATTATCTCCATCGTGAATCTCTACAGGGAAATCATCAGAAAAGAGAATAGAATGAGAATCGGCAAGAAGAATTGATGATTCGAGAACACTTTTCAATTCCCGGATATTACCGGGCCAGCTGTAGCTTTTTAAAAAATTCATTGCTTCAGTAGAAATTTGAATTTTCTTATCATACATGGAATTGAAAAGTTCAAAAAAGTATGAGATTAAGGGTTCCAGGTCACCTTGTCTCTCTTTGAGAGGAGGAAGCAGGATCTTTACACCATTAAGCCGGTAATAGAGGTCAGAGCGAAATTTCTTTTCCTCAACATACTGTTTCAGGTTCTGATTTGTTGAGGCTATTATTCTCGCTTTAACAGCAATTGTTTCATTGCCTCCAACACGTTCAAAACTTTTTTCTTCCAGCACCCGCAACAGTTTTGATTGAAGAATAAAGGGCATGTCTCCAATTTCATCAAGAAATATTACACCGTCTCCAGCCAGTTCAAATTTTCCTATTTTTCTGGCTACGGCTCCGGAAAAGGAACCTTTTTCATGACCGAAGAGTTCACTTTCCAGTAATTCCGAGGGAATGGCAGCACAGTTAATCCCGATAAATGGTTTGTCGATTAGATTTCCCGATTCGTGGATCAACCGTGCCATCATCTCTTTTCCTGTTCCGCTTTCACCGAGCAGTAATACAGGGATGGGACTGTTTTTAATTTTATCAATCACACCTTTTATTTTCATCATTGCCGAACTATTCATTATGTATTTATTGGAAAGGGAAGGAGGTTGATCTACTTTTTCTCTCTCAGAGATTCTCAGAAAATGGCGATTTGCCAATTCGATCACATCGTTCAGTTCGAAAGGTTTCCTCAGGTAATCGATTGCTCCGAATTTCATGGCTTCCACCGCAGTTTCCACAGATGCATAGGCAGTTATCATCACTGTAATTGTTTTTTCTGTGTTTATCTTTTTTATTATTTCCAATCCGCTCATATCGGGTAATTTAAGGTCTATGAATGCTAGTGAATAGTTTTCATTCTGTAGAGATTTTATAGCACCGGCACCGGTTTTTTCTGTTTCTACAGAATAACCACTAATTGTAAGAGCTTTTTTCAATCCCTCCCGCATTCCCAGTTCATCATCAACTACCAGAATATTAAAATCGCGTTTATTCATTTATCAGGACCTCTAATGCGGGGAATCTCAATATTACATGAGATCCTTTCCCGAGTGTGCTTCTTATGCTAATTGTTCCATTGTGTTTTTTGACAATTTTTTCACTCAATCCCAGACCCAGACCTGTATTGCTTCCCGATTTGTTGGAATAAAATGGATCAAATACACGTTCTATTGTTTCATTATCCATTCCGACTCCATTGTCGGAAATCTCAATGATTACAAAATCATTTTCAGTAGTCAGTTCAATATTTATCAGGCCTTTATTGTGATTGATGGCTTCAACTGCATTATTGAGAATATTGTACAATACCTGTTTCAATGTATCTCTGTTGCCGGAAATTAGTGCAGATTCACTTTGATTTGTAAATGTTGTATCCACATTCTTCCTTTTGAATTTGGGCATAAAAAGAGCCAGTACATTATCAATGAGAATTCCCATATCGAGCTGTTGCATTTTGAGATTCTCTTCTTTGGAGAAATTCAGTAATTTGATTATCATATTATTGATTCTGCGAACTTCTCCCTCTATTCTGTCCAGGTATTCCGTACCTTCATCTTTTGACAGGTATCCCGATTGAAGGAGCTGCACATGATTGAGGATTATACTCATAGGATTTCCTATTTCATGAGCTATACCCGCTGATACTTGACCCACTGCTGCCAGTTTTCCCGATTTGATCAGTGCATTTTCCATATCAATCTGATTTGTAATATCGGCAATAATGATTACAAGACCATTAATTTCATGTTCCAGGTTCCAGGCGGGGAATAGATCCACATCGTAGACTTTCTCTCCCGACTGCAACTCTTTCACTTTTTCAGATTGTTTATCGGTTAGAATATTTTTCATCAGAGATTGGAGAGTCTCTTTGTTTCTTTTAAAGAAAGGAACAGAGTAAATCGATTGACCTTCTATTTGTTCGGGGATATTCAATTCACTTTTTGCACTGCTGTTGGCTGTAACAATCTGGAGATTTTTATCAACTACCAGAGTGTTGATGTTGAGACTCTGGAATACGGCATCAATATAATTATTCATCAGATTCAATTGGCGATTTTTCTTTTCCAGGGAGTCGTTATTCTCTTTCAATGAAAGAGTCATCGCGTTGAAAGCATCGGAGAGTGCTCCCATTTCATCAGTTCTTTTCATACTGATGTGATGTGAGTAATTTCCCCGGGAAACTTCTTTTGTTGCAGTAACCAGATTTATAATGGACTGTATCAGGTTTTTATTCCAAATGAGAAATGATATAAGGGGGATCAGAATCCCGATAAATCCGATAATTAAAAGAGGAAAAACGGCAGAAGCACTGTTTTGAGGGAGGGATTCATTCTCTTTTGCAATAACCAGGCTACCTCTGATTTTATCCTGAAGATTGAAATTCTGGGAAATAATATCAAAGGTCCTGTTTTCACTGCTTGTCTCTGTAAAATTATAATCTGAAGGGAATGATTTCAGTAAATAGTCATCGGACATGTCAAAGGGAAGTGATGAATAGAGATTTCTCCCGTTGACCAATACAGCAAGATTCGTATTGAATCTAATGGATTGAGTGGTAAAATAATTATGGTCAAAATTCTTCTCCACTATGAGAAGCCCCTCTTTGTTCCCCTCCATAATTATCTCTTTGTAGACACTGACATAGAGTCCTTCAGAAAGATATAAACCTTCTGAGTTTCGCGAGTAAAATGGTTTTTCCCCATGAAGTTTTATCGTTTCATCATCAACGATTCCCGGTAAATTGATGGAGTTGCCCAAAGTAAAAATACTGACATAGCGGTCATTGGTTCTCCTGTAGATTGAGAGATTGTCAAAATCTCCTGTAATAGCGAATTTTACCAGTTCATCCTTTAAGAGAGAGACATCTGTCTTTCTGGTTTCAACACTGATATTGTCCCAGTATTTTTTGTAAACCTGCAGTTTAATCTGAAGAATTTCCAGGTCTTTCATGTTTTCAGCCGCGAGATTAATTTTCTCCCGGTACGATTCTATCCCATTGGTTATGTTGCTCATTATCGAGATCAGCTGATCCTGCCTTGCTTTTGTCCCACTGCTGTTTACAAAGGATATGGAAGTGAGAATGATGGCTCCCACCGGTATTATCAGTGTGATGATAGCAAAGAGAATCAGTCTTTTCTGCAGGTTGGGAGCTTGTTTCAAATATCATCCTCATTTAGATTTCTTTTATACCGTCTGTGTGATAGGTACATTAACCCCAGCACCACCGGTATAGTGATCAACGCGATGAAATTCCCCTGGAAAAGATGGAGCAGGTAAAAACGCATATGGTGTCCGCCATCGGTAAAAGCGGTAATGAGCTGTCCCATTCCAAAATTCATACCGGTCCCTTTTGAAAGATCAGTAATAAGCCCGGACATGGAGCTGGATATGAGCAGAAAGGTGATCACAATGGGAATCCCTGTGAGAACACTTCGGATCACATTGCCTTTGCTTATTAAAACTGTAACAGCGATGACTGAAAGCAGATTGGGAAGATCTCCCAGAGGAAGTGTTTTGTTTCCCGGTAATACAAGTGCAATGGCCAAAGCTATTGGCATAAGGATCAGACCTGTCACGATGACAGATTTATTGTTCATTAAAATTCCAGTATCTACAGCGACGTTTAATCCTTTTCTTCCGGGAAACCACGACTGTATTTTTTCTCTCATGGAGTTGGAAACCGGTAAAATCCCTTCACCGATCAGATCTCCGCATTTGGGTAGGAGAAACATAACGGCAGCAATATGAATACCCAGTTCCAGTACATCTTTGAAACTGTATCCTGCGGTTGTTCCCAAAAGTATTCCTATTACGAAACCGATCACAACAGGTTCTGCGAAATGTTTTAATTTAGATTCATCTGTATGAGGATTGAAGTTCCAGTTTTTAACAAATGGGATGCGGTCGTAAAGATCATCCATAAACTCAGAAAAAGGCAATATCCCAATAACGGAAACCGGTGCTATGGTTACACCTTTCAGGCCCATTTCCCTGCTCATATAAGGTGCTGTCCAGTCGGCATTTTTAATTGTGTAAACCGTTATCACCAATATTGCTCCAAAGGCGATTAAGTAGTTATTGGAAATACTTAAGAGCAAAGCTCCGATCAGGGCCAGATGCCAGTAATTCCATATATCAATGTACACTGTTCTTGTTGTTTTCGTGGCCAGCATAATTATATTAATGATGATGATAAAAGGGATAGAAAGCGGTGCAATGGATGAGCTCCAGGTAATCGCCGCTAGGGGAGGCCAACCCACATCGAGAACAGGAAAATCCAGACCCCTCACATTCATAATCGTTTCAACAGCGGGCCTGATATTATCTACAAAAAAAGAGAAGACGATAAATACACCGGCAAATCCTGTTCCCAATTGAAGTGCAGAACGGAGGAGAACTCCGATTCTCATTTTGATGATCAGGCCGATGATGATGATAAAAAAAGGCAGCATCACATAAGCTTTGAATTCGAAGAATGCTTCTATTAAAGACGTTAAAATTTCCATTACTTCAGATTCTCCACAGCCGATTGTTCAATAGGGAGTCCCCGATGATAGCGTTCAAAGAATTCCTGAAAACCTTTGACATCAGAAGCATCCGGCTGCACCGCTTCACTACTGCTGCCGGTGAACACCTCATTTAGAAAATCCGGTAGAGATTGTTGTTTATCCTCTCTCGCCATATATGACGCCAGTAAAGCAATCCCCCAGGCTCCGCCTTCTCCCGCTGTTTCCAGAACTGATATGGGCGTATTGGTGGCGGCAGCCATAATTTTCTGACCCACACCGGGTGTTTTGAAAAAACCGCCATGACCATTGATAACATCAACTTTGACTTGTTCTTCATCCATTAAAATATTCAGTCCTGTTCTGAGAGCGCACAAGGATGAGTATAAGTGGGTCCGCATGAAATTTTCCAATGTGAAATCGGCATTAGTAGAACGGGCAAAAAGAGGACGACCTTCAGTGAATCCTGTCATGTGTTCACCGGAAATATACCCGTATGATAAGAGACCACCACAGTCCGGGTCACCTTTAAGAGCTGAATTCATAAAAGTCTCAAATAACTTTGATTGAGAAACTTCCATCCCCAAAGCTTCTGTGGCCTGACCGAACAGTGATATCCAGGCATTTAAATCAGACGTGCAGTTATTTGAATGGGCCATACCTACCAGATTCCCATCGGGAGTGGTCACCAGATCAATTTCGTGATGTACCCGGGAGAGTTCTTTTTCCAGAACCAGCATGGCAAAAACTGATGTTCCTGCAGAAACATTACCTGTTCGGACTGCGACACTGTTGGTCGCGACCATCCCTGTACCGGCATCTCCTTCGGGTGGACAGAGAGCTATTCCATTTTCAAGAGTGCCTGTCGGATCCAGAAGTTTTGCTCCCTCTTCTGTCAGAGATCCGGCTTCATCTCCTGCGCAGAGTACATCGGGCATGATGTCTTTCAGTCTCCAGTTATATCCTTTATCTTTGATCTTGTTATCAAATTTTTCAGTTAGATAAGTATTGAATCGTTTATTTTTTAGATCTATGGGAAACATACCCGATGCTTCTCCGACACCGAGTTTTTTTTGTCCTGTCAGTTTCCAATGAACATATCCGGCAAGAGTTGTTATGTGTGATATGTTTTCTACATGAGTTTCATTTTTGAGAATAGACTGATAGAGGTGAGCGATGCTCCAGCGCTGGGGAATCGGGTAGTTAAAGAGCTCAGTGAGTTTTGCCGATGCCTCGCCTGTTATATTGTTTCTCCAGGTTCTGAATGGCGTGAGCTGTTTCCCCTCTTTGTCAAAAACCATATACCCATGCATCATTCCACTGATTCCGATTGCTTTAAATTTACTAAGTGAAACACTGTATTTTTCATGGACATCTTTCACAAGATCCGAATAAGAGGCCTGCATTCCATTCCAGACCTCATCGAGAGAGTAGGTCCAGATACCGTCTTCCTGTGAGTTCTCCCAACTGAATCCCCCTGATGCAATGGGAGCATTATTTGAATCTGTGAGCACAGCTTTGATTCTCGTTGAACCCATCTCTATACCCAGTGTTGCTTTTCCGTCGCGTATCTGTTCCGCAATATGATTTGCCATTTTTTTACCTCTCAATATATGATTCCAGGTTTTCCCTGCATATTATTTCTATGGGAAGAAATTTCTTCTCCACTATTCTTTCCTGTAAGACAGTGCTTCTGAAAAGATATTCCAGAGCCAGTTCACCTTGTTTCCCCGGTTGCTGATTAATCAGAAAATCAATTGTACCTTTTTCCAGCATAACTGCATTGGCTTCGACAAGGTCATAACCTATTACACTGATCTTTTTGTCTTTGATAGATTTTTCCAGTAGATCTGCAAAATAATGGACTGAAGAGTTGGGTATGAAAAGTCCCGATAAGTCCTCATTTTCATTGTCGATCAGTTGTGCACATCTTTTGAATTCTTCCATATCGTTTTCCGCCGGTAATAAATAGGTTCTGATTTTACTATTTGTGTTGTCCAAAATGTATTTTTTAAAACCCTCAGTTCTTATATGGATGTGATAGTCTTCTGGGTGAACATCAATAACTGCGATTGTTCCGCTTTTCCCGTTTGACATGGACATGAGTTTACCGGCGGTTCTACCGCTTTCAAAAGAATCCTGACCGATATATGACAACTTGTTGAAATCCGGTAGATCTGAGTTCATTAAAACGACTTTTGTCTTTTCCGGTACTTTATCTGCCAGAGACATAGCTTCGACAGCTAAAACGGGAGCCAGGATTATACCGTCCGGTTCTGTTTTCACTGCATCTGTGAATACCTTTATATAACTGTTTCCGTCAAAACGGTCAAAAAAGTAATAATCCAGCTTTAGTTTGAAGTAATTCAACCGTTCTTTTTCTGCTTCGATCCCCATTTGAATGATCTGCCAGAAACGATCATTCTGTTCCGGCAGGGGCATAATAACTGCAAAATTACTGATTCTGGAATTGGAAAGCTGACTGGCGACAATATTTTTCCGGTATCCCTCTTTTTTCACAATTGAAAGTATGAGGTTTTTTGTTTTTTCTGAAACACGGCCCCTGCTGTGAAGGACCCGGTCAACAGTTCCTATGGATACTCCTGCCAGCTCGGCAATCTCTTTAATAGTGATCAATTATCATTTCCTCTAAATTGCGTTAACGTACACTCAGGATAGAACACAATTAAGAATTGGTCAAATTCATAAATAGGGTATATATTGGTTTTTATGGAAAATACAGTGATCAATGAAGAACAAGGTAAATCAAAGATTAAAGGTCGAATCGCCAGTAAGGGTGTTTTAATCGTTCTTTCAGACAACAACTTCGGCAGGACATATATAATTGATCAGCCTGTCGTAACTATTGGAAGGGAAGAGGAAAGCGATTTTGTCATAGAAGATAAAATGATCAGCCGCGTTCACTGCAGTATTTCTGTTGATGAGGAAAATCACTTTTTTATCGAAGACCTCGATTCAACAAACTCATCTTTTATCAATTCGAAAAAGCTGAAGAAGAGAAAACCTCTCTATTATGGCGATAAAATTAATATTGGCGATTCGATTCTGAGGTTTTTCCGCGAAGAGGCTAATTCCTGATCTTGTAGAAATATTTTTCATAGGATTTGTCGACATTACTGATTCCCCGGTTGGGAATGGAAATAATCAGCCTGTTATTGAGATTGGTAAAATCAATGCTTTCCTGGTAGTGTTCCTTCCATAATTCCATCAGCGAACCATCTTCATAAGCCACTGATAATCCTTCCAGAACTCTATTTACTGCTGACCTGTTTCCTTTGGAAGTGAAGAAAAAACGAGGTAAAGGATAATGAAGCACTAAATTACTATTTACCATCAGATTTTTTAAGCCGCGGTGATTTTCTATTTCACTTTTTATCTCGTTGATACCTCTTGGCAATAAATCCCCTCTGTTATTTGTAACCATCAGGAAAAGAGACTCGTATTTCTGGATTTCCATTACCTCAAATCCTTCTGAACGGAGAATATCTATGTCAGACCAGCCAAAGCCCTGCAGGATTGTATACTCTTTTAATTCATCTAATGTTTTCACTGATTCAAGTTGTGTTTTTATAGCAGGAGCTACAAAAAAGACTCTATACCCTACGATTCCCAAGTCTATGGGAAAGTTGACATAATCCAGAGAATCACATAGTTCATTTGTTGCGGATTGTTTAAACATAGGATTTTCAAGTTCGTTATTTACAAGAGAGTTTCGCATTCTGGCATAATTCATTACAGGGCTTGCCCTGAGTATATATTCACCGTAATTATTTACTGTTTTATCCAGCGCGAGTTTTAACAGGGCATTGTCATAATCATATCTTGTATCACTAGAGCTCTCAGGCGATCGGTAAGTAAACACAGTTTGAGCCGAAATATCGTAATATCCGTTTGTAAATATTAATAATGCAGCAAGTAGGATAAATCTCATATACATATAATTTTATATAAAGAGTCTAAAAAGTCTAGTTGATTAAATTTTATCAGTAACCAGTGGAAGTTTTATAATAAATTCACATCCTTTATCTTCCATATTCCTGTATGATAGTTCACCTTTATATTTCTTAACTATTCCATAACTCATTGGCAGGCCCAATCCGAGATTATTGTTGTTTTCATTTTTTTTGGTAGAGTAGAAAGGAAGAAATATGTGATCCGAATCCTTAACATTGATACCGGGTCCATTATCGCTAATCAAAATTATCGCCTGTTCTTCAATTATTTTAGTTTCAATATGCATTTTCCCGGCGGACTTAAGAACTTCAAAACTGTTTCTTATGATATTCATCAGTACCTGTCTGATCTCAGTCTTATTTGCGCAAATCAATAATTCTCCTGTGGTATATAACGAGGAGTACTGTATATTGCGCTCCTTGGCTGCCGGTTTCAATAATTTGAGAGTCTGTTCTATGAGATCATTGACATCGAAGATTTCAGGATGTTGTTCTTTGCTTCCTGAAAAGGAAACGAGATTTGAAACAATATGTTTGATACCGTCAATCTCCTCTTCAAGCTGTTTCACCGCATCGAGAGATTGCTTTCTGTCCGGGTACATTCTAAGGAAGCTGAGGTAATTGTAGATAATTTCAAGGGGATTGTTTATTTCATGAGCTACACCAGCAGCAAGCAGGCCTAAAGATGCCAGATTTTCCGAGAGATTGACCCTCTGCCTCATTTTCTCCTGATCGGTAATGTCTTCGATAATGGTAATGTTGCCTATGGGGAAAGTTCCATCAAATATGGGAAAGATCTTTATATTGGTCATTACATCTGAAATATTCTGATGTATTATGGAGGTCTCTTTTTTTATATTGAAACAATTCTGTATCTGTTTTAGAGAATCTGAATCGGTAATTATACTGGACATGGGCTGGTCCAGATATTTATCCGGTTCCGTATCAAAGAAGTTTTGCCCCTGATCATTAATCATCTTAATATTATTCTGATCATCAGTAACGATAAGAGCAATAGGAAGATTTTTCAAGATAGCTTCATTGTATCTCAGAAGCTGGTAGAACTCTTTATTGATGTCTTCTGATTTTTTATTCCTCGTTATCTGGGTATAGCACATTTTAATCAGATTCAAACGGTCTATATTCTTTGTTGCATCTGTAAGAAGAATCTTTCCATCCCGTATAATAGAAACCTTTCTGGCTAAGTTGTAGATGTCATCAATTCTATGGCTGATACAAATTATTGCCATCCCTTTTTCAGAAAGTTCTTTGAGTAGCAATATTATCTGATCCAGATCTTTTCCTGTGAATTTTTCCAGAGTTTCATCGAGTATGAGTAATTCCGGTTTCCTGTATATACAGCGCAGAAAGTCAACAACAACCTTCTCCGACATGGTCAGACTCTGGAAAGTACTTAAGGGGTCAATGGAAAATCCATGACCATGAATTAAGCTTTCTGCTTCCATGATCATTTTTTTTCTCCCTTTAAATGGAAGAGGTCTGAAAATCTTTTCGGGAATAAAAAGGTTTTCTGCCACGGTAAAATAATCGATCAATCCTTCATGCTGATGAATAATCTGAATTCCCGGATTTTTGACAGGCTTGAAATAGCTGAAAGATATTTTATTTCCTTTCCAGAAAATTGAACCTTTATCGGGCCGCTCATATAATCCCATAATCAAACCCAGGGAAGATTTCCCTGTTCCTCTGTCTCCGACTATTGCATGAATTTCTCCGGATCTGATATCAAAATTAAGATTATTGATTATATCTATATTGTTTTTAGAAAATGATATATTTTTCAGTTCCAGGAGATTTGAACTATTCACTGACAATACCGTATTTATCCAATTTATTATAAAGCGTTTTACGGCTTATATTCAGAATCTCAGCAGTTTTCCTTTTATTATTCGATGCCTGTTTCAATGCTTTAAGTATAAGAGCTTTTTCATAATCTTCTAAAGAGCCTGTCCTGTTTGGAATAATATCGGCCTGATTGAGATCCTGGGGCAAATCGCCGGCGCTTATCTCATCCCCTGAAGCTAATGCCCCAGCGTAATGAACTGCATTGCGCAATTCCCGGATATTGCCGGGCCATTGGTAATGAAGCAAAATATTGATGGCTTCAGATGAAAATTGCAATTTTTTCTGTTCGAAGTTTTCTTTCAGGAAATATTCTGCCAATGGAATGATATCTTCCTTTCTCTCTCTCAGAGGAGGAATATGTATCACTGCTGTGTTCAGTCTATAATATAGATCTTCCCTGAATCTTTTTTTTGACATCAAATCGCTGAGATCTTTATTTGTAGCACCGATGAACCGGACATTGATTTTTTTAGTACTATTACCACCGATTCGTCTGATCTCATTATTCTGTAGCGTTCTCAGTATTTTGGCCTGAGTCTGAAAGGACATATCACCGATTTCATCCATAAACAAAGTTCCCGAATCGGCTCTTTCAAAAATCCCTTTGAATAATTGATCTGCACCGGTATAGGCGCCTTTATCATGTCCGAACAACTCATTATCCAATAGATGTTCCGGGAAGGCTGCACAATTAATACATAACATATCCTTAGATGATCTTTTTGATGACTGATGGATAAAGTGCGCAATTCTTTCCTTACCTGTCCCGCTTTCTCCAGTTAAAAGGATTGGAAAATCCGTTTCAGCAAGTTTTCCGGCTTTTTCAAGAAGTGTAATCATTACATTGCTTCTGGTTATTATTCCATTTTGAAAAAGATTCTCGCGGCTATTGGGTTTATGAATATGATTTTCAACTATTTTAAGGAGATGTGGAAAGAGTAATGGTTTCTGTACATAGTCCACTGCGCCTATTTTCATAGCATCTACAGCTGAATTAATAGAACCAAAGCCTGTAATCATAACAATCGGAATAAATGGTTTGAGTTTTTTTATTTCAGATAAAACTTGTAGCCCGTCTTCTTTCCCTAAAGCCAGATCCAGAAGTATAAAGTCAGTATCTGATTTATTTAAATAATCCAGTGATGTTTTACCATCAGAACAGGAATGATAATTATACCCTAATTGCCTGAAATTCACTTCCAGGCTTTTACAGAGTTTATCATTATCATCTATTACAAGGATTTTTTTATTCATAAAAGTATAGAGAAATTATCCCCACTCGAGGTCTGATTTGTCAAGTCATTCTTAAAATGTGCTCCCTGTGTAAATGTTACACATGTTAATGTAATACCAGTGTGTAATTTAGTTACAAGTTAATAGATGCAATCGAAAATACAATAATTACAAACCTGAATATTTTATATAAGTGTTTGTATTAAAAGGAAATAGATGTAGAATGAATCTGTTGAGGTTATTTTGGCACATAGATTGCATTGTAAAAATCAAAATCTTTTATAGGAGTATTTGATGAAAAAAAGAATTACTTTTTTCGCACTAATGTTAGTTGTCGCACTTTTTACAGCGCCTTTATTTGCTGCTGGAGCACAAGATGATGGAAAACTGACTGTTGGTTTCGCACAGATCAAAGAAGACAGCCCATGGAGAACTACAGAGACAAATTCTGTACAACAGGAAGCTGAAAGATTGGATATCACTTTGAAACTGTCTGTTACAGATCAGGCCGGTCAGATTGCGGCGATCAGAGATTTTATTGCGCAGAAAGTTGATGGAATCCTTTTGGCACCTCAGACTAGAAGTGGTTGGGACGAAGTTCTGCAGGAAGCGAAAGATGCGGGAATCCCCGTCGTATTACTGGACCGTGGTCTAGATGCACCTGAATCTCTATGGGTTACACAGATTTCTTCCGATTTTGCCTTTGAAGGTAGAGAAGCGGGAAAATGGGTAGCTGAAAAACTCAATGGAAAAGGAACAGTTGTAGAACTTTTTGGAGATCCTGCAGCAGATCCGGCGATTTTGAGAAATAAGGGATTTATGGAAATTATAGATACTCATTCCGGAATTGAGGTTGTTGAATCCAAAACCGGTGAATGGAGCCAGGATAAAGGTCGACAGGTGGTAGAAGCCTGGATTGCAGCTGGCGTTCAGTTTGACGCTTTATATGCTCATAATGACGGTATGGCTTTAGGTGCAATAGAAGCGCTGAAAGCAGCAGGTATGACTCCGGGAACAGATGTTCTTATTATTTCCATCGATGCCATTAAAGCCGCTTTTGAGGCAATTGGAAGAGGTGATATGAATGCTACAGTAGAATGTAGTCCATTACTTGGACCTTTAGGATTTGAGAAGCTTATCGCATCTATTAACGGAGAAAAAGTAGATCAGTATATCATAACTCCCGATTCATTATACGATCAGGATAATTATACTGAACATCCGACAATGGGATTCTAAAGATTAATATAAAGGAATTAGGAACGATATGGGAGAAATCCTTAAAGTAACTAATTTGAGTAAGAGCTTTCCAGGTGTGAAGGCTCTTTCTCAAATTGACTTTGAATTAGAAACAGGTGAAATTCACGGATTGATGGGTGAAAACGGAGCAGGGAAATCTACTTTTATCAAAGTGGTTACCGGCTTTCATTCAAATGATTCGGGTCTCATCGAATTTGACGGAGAAAATATTAATTTCAATTCTCCCAATGAAGCTGTAAAAAACGGCATAAGCACTGTGTATCAGGAGATCAATCTGATTCCAATGCTATCTGTCGCGGAAAATATATTTCTGGGCAGACAACCTTTAAAAAAAGGTTTGAAGGGAATTAATTGGAGAGATTTAACCGAAAGATCTGAAAGGGCGATAAAACGATTAGACCTGGATATTGATGTTTCTCTCCCTTTGAATACCTATCCCGTTGCTATTCAGCAAATGGTTTCCATTGCAAGAGCATTGGATATAGAAGCAAAAATTTTAATCCTCGATGAACCGACTTCCAGTCTTGATTCAAATGAGGTTCAGCAGCTTTTTAAAGTAATGAGAAAACTTAAAAACCAGGGGATAAGCATAATATTCATCACTCATTTTCTCGATCAGGTCTTTGAAATTACAGACCGGATAACGGTTTTCAGAAACGGTAGAAAGATCAATGTGTTTGAGACCGGTAATCTAAATAAGCTGGATTTGATTACAAGTATGCTCGGAAAGGAATATAAAGAGCTTGAATCGGAATTATGGCAAAAAGATGAATCGAAAGACGGGGAGATATTTCTCTCTGTAAAAAATATGAAGAAAGCTGAATATATGAATGAATTCAGCCTTGATATTCATAAAGGCGAGATCCTGGGTCTGGCGGGATTACTTGGATCCGGTAGAACAGAAATCGCCAATCTGATTTATGGAATAGCAAAAAGTGACTCAGGTAAGGTCTGGGTAAAAGGAAAGCCTGCTAAAATTCACGGACCAAAAGAAGCGATTGCCTATGGTATGGGATTGTGCCCTGAAGATAGAAAAGTCGATGGTATCATTCCCGAACTGAGTGTCAGAGAAAATATTATATTGGCTCTGCAGGCTAAAAGAGGCATTTTCAGATATCTCAATAAGAACAAAAGAAATGAAATTGCTGAAAAATATATTAAAGCTTTGAATATTGTTACTCCCGGTACGGAGCAAAGTGTCAAAAACTTAAGCGGAGGGAATCAGCAGAAAGTCATTCTTGCCAGATGGCTTGCCGCAAATCCTGAATTCCTTATTTTGGATGAGCCGACGCGAGGAATTGATATTGGTGCGAAAGTGGAGATTCAGAAATTTATTATAGACCTTAAAAATAATGGGATGGCGATTTTATTTATCTCATCGGAACTGGATGAAGTAGTCAGATGTTCAAGTAGAACAATCGTCATGAGAGACAGACATAAAATCAGAGAACTTACAGGTTCTGAAGTTAATGAAAAAATAATTATGAATGCAATAGCTGAGGGATAACATGATAAATAAGAAAATATTGGGGCTGGAAGATCCTTTGAAAAAGAGGCTCCTATGGGCCGTTATAGGACTTTTTATAGTTCTATTGTTGAATCTACTCATATCCCCGGAATTTTTTGAGGTTTCACTCCAGGAGGGGGGAAAACTAAGAGGGAATCTGATAAATATATTAAATAACGGAGCCCGTGTTTGTATTCTGGCCGTTGGAATGACCCTGGTTTACGCCACAGGTGGCATTGATTTATCAGTTGGTTCTGTAATGGCCGTATCCGGTGGAATGGCGGCGTTGATAATCAGACCCGGTTATCTGGCCGGATTACCGGTAACTGATCCGCAACCTCCATTAATAATTATAATTCTATTGCCTTTATTGATCGCGGCGGTTCTCGGACTGATCAATGGACTTCTTGTGGCTGTTGTCAAAGTTCAACCGATCATAGCCACTTTGATAATGATGTATTCTGCAAGAGGATTGGCGGTTCTTATGGTTAAAGGACAAACTCCCACTTATTACGGTGTTCCCTTTACAAAAATCGGGACCGGATATTTCGCAGGACTGCCCATACCGGTCTGGATTGGTTTCGCAATTTTTCTTTTGACTTTCCTTATGGCGAAAAGAACAGCAGTTGGAGTATTTATAGAAGCAATAGGGGAGAATAAGACTGCCAGTCGCTATGTCGGTATCAGAACAACTCTCGTCGTTGTTGCGACATATGTTTTTTGCGCTGTTTGTGCGGGAATTGCCGGTTTGATACACGTCTCCGGAGAGTCCAGTACAAGTCCCTATAATACAGGCCTGTTGATAGAGCTCGATGCGATAGCCGCCGTCATTATCGGTGGAACAATGTGGGGAGGCAGGTTTACTCTTACCGGTTCAATTATTGGCGCTCTGATTATTCAGAGTCTAACAACAACAGTGTATTTCCAGAGATGGCCTTATGAGTATTCGCTAGTATTTAAAGCGATAGTGATCGTATTTGTAGCATTGATACAGTCAGATGTATTTCGCTTAAAATTTCGACAGATTATGAAATTAAAAAAATGAAAGTTCGAGGTAGAGTTTTGCACAATAATCCATTGAATAGAATGAAGAATTTTAAAGTAACAGTAAATAATATCCCGATTCTGACAACGATTTTGATTTTTTTAATCATGTATACAGCAGCTTCGTTAATATTTCCCGGATTCTTCAGTCTATATAATTTTGTTAATATTTTTAAAGCTACCGCCTATATAGGAATCATTGCAGTAGGGATGACTTTTGTAATTATATCCGGAGGTATCGACTTATCAGTTGGCTCGGTAGTGGCATTCACATCTATATTTATTGCAAAAATGACAAGTGTCTATATGATGCCATCATGGATCTCCATGCTCATTTGTCTTGCAATAGGTATCATTATGGGATTTATAGTCGGTTGTCTTATTTCTTATTTTGAGCTGCCGCCTTTCCTTGTTACTCTGGTTATGATGTTCTTGATGAGGGGAATGGCATATATCGTACATTCGGGAACGCTCAGCATTCAGCAGGATCCCTTTATCAGTTTTATGAAAAAAACAGGCATAAAGATTGGAAATGGTAATCTGAGTTTATATGTTTTAATCTTTTTCATTGTTTTGTTTATCGGAGTCGTTCTTTCAAAGTTTACAAAGTTCGGACGAACAGTATACGCAATTGGCGGCAATGAGAAATCCGCAGTTATGATGGGTCTTCCAGTCAAATCATCGAAAGTTCTGATCTACACTATGAGCGGCTTTTTAAGTGCTTTGGGAGGCATCGTATTTACAATACATCTGGCATCTGGAAAACCACATAACGCATTGGGACTTGAGCTAGATGTGATAGCATCGGTCGTAATCGGAGGAACACTGCTTACTGGTGGTTCAGGATATGTTATTGGAAGTTTCTTTGGAGTTCTCATATATGGACTGGTTTTTAAGTTGCCTTCTTATATCTCGTCATTCAGAGAATGGTGGGCGCAAATTCTTGTAGGACTACTTGTTCTGGGATTTATATTGATACAGACATATATCACATCCAATTCTGCTAAGCTGACAAGGAAGCAAAAAATATAATCCTGCAATTATTGGCCGGGACTACCTGGTTCCGGCTTGCAGAAAAAGTTCAATATTTACATATTTCCCCAATTATCTCTTTAAGTTGAAATGTCAGGTAATTAATAACTTCCCAAATGTCCTCGAGATATATATAATTCAGGAACATAAGATAAAGGTTGATTTAGTGGAAATATATATATTCGATATAGACCACACTCTATTGAAAGGTGCCACTGGTATCTATTTTATCAAAGAGGGTCTGAAAAGAAAATACTTCTCAATTTTTCAATTACTGAAGATTCCCATAGTTCTGTTAAAATACAGGATGGGATTTTTAAAAGGCAGTATAGTTGAAAAAGAAGTCACATTTATGAAAGGCTTATCCCGTGAAGTTGTTGAAGACCTGGGGAAGAAGGGTTTTGATAATTACGGGTATAGACAGATTTTTAAGAATGCAGAAGCTTTGATTAAAGATCTGCAGGAGAAGCAGAAGAAAATAATTTTCGCTACATCCTCTTTTGATTATTCAGTTGCTCCTGTTGCTGAATACTTCGGTATTAAAGATGTAATAGCCAGCTCATTTGAGTTTTCTGATGGATTGTGCACCGGTTATATTGAAGGCAGGACTGCTTTCGGAGATACAAAAAGGGACAAAGTACTCAATTTTCTGAATAAAAATGATCTCGATATAAAAGATTGTATTTTCTATTCTGATTCTCATCACGATATTCCTCTTCTGGATATAGTGGGAAAAGCCATAGCTGTAAATCCCGATAGAACACTCAAGAAGAAAGCTTTGAAAGAGAATTGGGGAATTCTTCAATTCCGGGAAACTCAGAATAATTAATCCACGGGAATAATAAGCTACACTTTATAATCAAAGACAATTACATCATTGATTAACTCTTTTATCAGTTCAGTAAATAATATGTGGTCTTTATGAACCAGATAGGTGTCTCTTGCAGCTTCCGAAGAGAAAGTAAGAAGATAAGCATGGGTAAAACCTTTGTTCAATTTTTCAGGACTGATATTTATACCGGATTCAAAATCCTGAATTTCATTTATAAGTTTCGGAAGTGATTTGAAAGAATTATCAGCTTCTTCAATTTTATTGTGGGATATATTCTGATTGAAGGAAAATAGAACTAAATGTTTTATCATTATTTTTTACTCCTTATTCCGGAATTATAACGTTAACATTTAATTTTTTAAAGAAACCTAAATAATCAGCAGGGATATCATTGTCGGTTATCAGGTATTGTATATCTTTTGCGTCACAATATTTTAACATTGTCATTTTCCCGAACTTAGATGAATCTGTTAAAATGTATGTCTCGGGACTCCTTTTTATAATGTCAGAGTTTATATCGGCCCGCATCATATTTTTTCCTGTAAATCCCGTTGTTTTTGTAAAGCCGTCGACACCAATAAAAGCTTTACTGAAATTCAATATATTCAGACATTCCTTTACCAGGTTTCCCACAAGACATTCGCTTTCGGCCTGGTAGATTCCTCCCAGTAATATGACTCTTCCTTCGGCGCTTTGTCCTATCTGCCGTGCAATAAATGCATTATTGGTAATTATTGTTGTTGATCTTCTCTCTTTCACAATTTCCTGCGCAAAGAGGGCATTGATAGAACCGGATTCAATGAATATGGTTTCACCTTCCTCTACAAACTCCAGTGCGGCTTTGGCTATTTTAAGTTTTTCTTCGTAATTGATGCCTATGCGGTGTGAAATATCATCTGTGTCATTGAGTATGGCTCCGCCATGTACTCTTTTAAGAAATCCGTTATTTTCAAGGGAAGTTAAATCCTGACGTATCGTGGCCGGGGAGATATTCAGTTTCTCGGCAAGTTCATTAACTACAATCTTCTTCCCGTTTGACATTATATTCAGTATCTGAGTGTGTCTTTTATTCATTTTCATTTCCATTCTAAGTTGTTTGTCTGTGTTAAAACTTTCAATACATCATATAATAATTGTTGAATGATTGCAAAACTATTTAAATACGCATTTATATGACTCTATTACTTCTGTTTTTAAAAGAAAGCAAGTTTTTGAGGACTTACTTTCAATATGGATTATTGTTATACCGTTTCCCGTTTGCGTTTCCTGCCATAACTATCAAGGAAAAGGATAGTCACGACTACAACACCTCGGATTACTTCTTGAGCATAAGGATTGATTCCTAACATATTCATGGAATTTTCCATTACGCCAAACACAAGGTATCCGATCATTGCCAGCGGAGCTCCACCGACACCACCTGCAAGAGAAGTACCACCGACAACTACGGCACTGATTACGATTAGGGGGATTCTGTCTCCATATATTGCTGATCCTGTATTCAGTGTAGATGAAAGTAATACTCCGGCAAAAGCTGCAGCTGCACCACATAGAACATAAGTTGCAGTTTGAATTTTCCTCACGCTGATACCGGAATGTTTTGCGACTTCATAGTCGCCGCCGATTGCATAGATATTCCGCCCGAACTGGGTATACCTGAAAATAAAATGGACTATAACAAATACAACAAGCATGACTATTATAAGATTGGGTATTACACCAAAAATATAACCGTTTCCAATCATCATGAATTCAGAATTCTTTGGTGAAATCGGATGGGCATCGGTTATTTGCTGGGCAAACCCCGTAAGAACTAATCCCATTCCAAGTGTAATGATAAACGGAGCACATTTTTGATATACAACCAGGTAACCATTTATTATGCCGATTACTGCTCCGACCAGGACCGCGCAGACAATTGCAAGCCAAATTGGCATTCCTGCATTCATACACATGATCGCGATAATTCCACCCAGAGATAATGTTCCACCTATTGAAAGATCGATTCCACCTCCAATAATCACTATTGTTATACCGAAAGCAAGGACAATATAGATAGAAGCTGAATTCAACAAGTCCAACAGATTGTAACTTGAGAAAAAATTAGTGGGAAAAAATATCATAAATATAAACATAGCCAATACTGCGGTCACAGCTTTTTGCTTTGTCATCGTATTTAATATCATTTTTCCTTTTGTTAAGTTAGTCATTACATTCTCCTTTTAGTGCTGCCTTTTAGCATCAAGCCAGATGGCAATAACCAGTATTGCTCCTCTCATCATGTTTTGCATAAAAACATCAACACCCAGCATATTCATACAATTCCCCAAAAGGATTACCAGCAATGTACCGATAACAGTACGGATTACACTTCCTTTTCCACCTAATAATGAAGTACCACCAACAACGACCGCTAGAATCGCCTGGGTTTCATAACCTCTACCTAATGTTGGTGAAGCCTGGGTTACTCTTGAAAAAAGAATTATTCCGCTTAATCCAGCCATAAATCCATTTATGGTGAACATACTGATGATCCCTTTTTTTATTGATACACCAGAGAGTCGTGCAGCTGTCTTATTGCCGCCGATAAGGTTTATTGTACGCCCCAGATAGGTTTTGCTCTGAAATATATACAGCGCGGTAACGACAACAAGAAAAATAAGAAAGGTTACCGAAAATACTCCGACAGTTCCTGATCCTATTACCGTAAATAAAGAATAATCTGCTTCCATATATGTCATATAATGAGTTACACCGCCTGTATAAAGCAGTGCCAAACCGCCGTAGACAACCATTGTTCCGTAAGTGATAAACAGCGCTTCCGCCTGGGTTGTTGCACCACTGAAGAGAATCAACAAACTGTTAATAAAACCGCATATTGCACCTACTATCATGCCTGTTATCAAAGCGGGGACCATTCCAAAAGGTTCTATCATTGAGTGAGTAATAACGACAACCAAAGGTATAGTTCCCGAAACTGAAAGATCTATAAATCCACCGATAATTACGAAGGTCATTCCAAGGCATACCATAATTAAAGGCCCGAATTGACGCATGATGTTTGTCATGTTTGCCACAGACAGAAATTTCGGTTCAACAATTCCAGTTACAATAGACAGGATAGCAATAGCGAACAAAACTATATATTCTTTTGAAAAATCCAATATACTTTCTCTGATATTTGATTTTTGGCTTAAAATTAAATCGCTCATGATTTTGTTCCTTTATCTATAAATTCGAATGCTTTTTCCATGATTTCATGTGTAGAGGATTTTTCAGGATCAAATTCTCCTGTAATTCGACCGTCACAGATGGTAAGTACTCGATTACTCATGTTGAGAACCTCAGGAAGCTCGGAAGAAATCAGGATGACGGAACCACCATTTTTAACGATCTCTTTCATCAATAAGTAGATTTCATACTTGGCGCCGACATCAATACCTCTTGTAGGCTCGTCCATAATCAGGATCCTTGGTTCAAGCTCCATCCAGCGACCTACAACACATTTCTGCTGGTTTCCCCCTGAAAGGCTTTCTACTCTGGTTTTAGTCGAAGGTGTTTTTATCCCTAAACTTTTAATATGCTTTTCAGCCATTGTTTTTTCTTTTGACTTATTCAGGAAGCCCATTTTAGAAGTAAGCTTATCCAGACTGGCCAAAGATATATTCGATTCAACGGTAAAGGGAAGAATCAGACCTTCAAGTTTACGATCTTCAGGGACTAAAGAGATCCCAGCCCGTTTGGCATCACTCGGTGCTTTGATTTTTACAACCTTGCCATCTATGACAATTTCATGACCAAATGTCCTGTCTGCACCAAAAATAGCCCGCACTATTTCAGTTCTTCCCGCCCCGACAAGACCTACCAACCCGAGAATTTCCCCTTTTTTGAGCTCGAATGAGACATTCTTCAATTTCTTTGTATTAATTGATCGTACTTCCATCAGCGTTTCACCAACGTTTCGTGGACGTTCGGGGAATTCATTTTCAATTGAACGACCTACCATTTTTGTGATCATTTCACTTCTTGTGATTTCACCAATAGGTTTTGTATCGATGACTTTACCATCACGCATGACCGTGACTATGTCACAAAAATCAAATATTTCATCCAGTTTATGACTTATATATATAATTGAAATTCCCTGCTTTTTAAGTTGATGAATAATCTTGACCAAATCCTTCATCTCATCATCGGTTAAACTGCTGCTCGGTTCATCCATAATGATAAGTTTGGAATCAAAGGATAATGCTTTTGCAATTTCCACCATCTGCTTTTCTGAAACGCTTAAATCACCAACCATTGTAGTTGTATTTATGGTAGATCCAATGCTGTCGAGCAATTCCTTTGCTTTGGCGTGGGTTCCTCTCATTCCTCCCACTTCTTTAAAACGACCAAGAAAAATATTTTCACCTACAGTCATAGTGCTGACTATGTTCAGCTCCTGATAGATGATACTCAGACCCATTGACATGGATTTGTGGGGAGTTGTGCTTTTTATATCCTCACTATCGAAAGTGATGGACCCTGAGTTTCTGGTATATACGCCAGACAAAATTTTCATCAGTGTCGACTTACCGGCTCCGTTCTCTCCGACTATTCCATGGACAGTTCCCCGCTGAACATCAATTGAAACCCCGTCAAGAGCTTTGACCCCTGGAAAATTTTTGCTTATGTTCTTAACTGAAAGAATGTTTTCCGGTTTGTTCTCATTCATTTTCCATAACCTCTTTCTTTATATACTCAATACAACATGTGCTTATCTTATTAAATTGTTTTAAAAAAACTCGTTGAGACATATAAATGTCTCAACGAGCTTTTATAGAATTTGAATAACTGGATTAATCCTACCACTCAGGAGGTGTAAAATTATCAATATTTGACAGATTTACAATATCGAGGTTTACAAAGTTCACTGGTTCAACTGTTCCACCTTCAAGAATTGTTTTAGTCATTTCAAGTGTTAGTTTTGCAAAGGCTTCAAAGTTCTGCATAATTGTAACGCTCTGCTTACCGCTTCGTACCTGGTCGAATCCAGCTTTATTTCCATCAACACCAACGATGAATTTCCCTTCTATTCCAGCAGCGTCCAAAGCGTTCAGAATCCCTGTAGCTCCACCGTCCCAATGACAAAAAATCCCTTCGATATCATCGCCGTGCTTAACGATCATATCTTCCATGATAGCCATAGCCTGGTTGGTATCCCACTGTTGCGGAGCTTTATAATCAATCACGTCTATTGCAGATCCGTTAATTCTTTTTGCGAATCCATCATGCCGTTTGATTTGAGCATCATGACCGGATTGTCCACCGATCTCAACAATTTTTGCACCATCAGGGAATTGGTTTAAGAAAGCCTGGCCAGCAGCTTCACCAGCCATTAAATCGTTTACACCCACAAAGAAGTCACGAGCAGCGTCAGCGTTCGCAGCAGGAACATCTGAAGAGAACATTCCTACTATAACTCCGGCAGCTTTAGCTTTCATCAAAGCGGGAACGATAGCATTGATATCATTCGGATTAACATAAATAGCAGTAAGCTTTTGTGCTACAGCATTATTCACTAACTGCGACTGAACCTGAGCATCGCCCTTTCCGTCAAGAATCACTACTTCAAATCCATAATCAGCAGCATATTTTTCAAACATCTTTGCTGAAAAAGCCTGTGACGGATTTGCCATTTCTCCAGGAATAAATGCTACTTTTGGCATTCCTCCATCAGCTGCGGTATCTCCCTGCTGGCCAGTAGCAAAAGCCATAGTTCCAATTAGCAAACATACACAGATTAGTGCAAATAACCTTTTTCTCATCGTTTTCTCCTGTTTATTGATAATATTTGAGCCAATACTTTATTTTTGGATTGCTTTCTTGAACCAGGTCACAACAGTCATGTCTTTTGCGCACAAGCATATGACCGTTATGTACATACATTCTAAATTGCTAATACAAAATATTTCTCAGCTGCCAAGACAAATAAAGCATATATCTGCATCTTTATTGTCAATTAAGTAATAATAAAGCACAAAATCTAATTTGGCAACTGTCAAATGAAAATAAATAACTATCATATACGAATTAGGGTATCTGTACGAAAGTTGTGTATTTGTTAAATGAATTCTTTTATTACTGCCACAACCAGGTTGTGGTCCTCGACATCGGGAAGTCCGCTGACAGTAATCGTCCCTACAATACCTGTATCTTTCATAAATATGGGAAAGGCTCCTCCGAAAGCGGAGTACTCTTCGCTATTGAGAAAAAAAAGATCTTTCAAAGAGGTATTTTTCTTTTCAATATATTTTTTTATATAATAGGAACTTTTTCCGAAATGATTGACAACTCTGTTTTTTCGCTTAATCCACTGGTCATTGTCTTTAGATGTTCCTTCAAGTGCATAGTGAAACAGTTGCTGTGAGTGTCTCTCTATGTCAATTGTTATGGCCAGTTGCTTCTTCTCGGCAATTTCCTTCAATCTGAGCCCTATCTCAAGAGCTTTTATGTTTGAGAATGACTTAAATTGAAGTTCATCGTGCTCTATTTCCAGTATTTCCATATCATTTTTTTCATTACCCAATGCTTTCTCCTATATGATGTTTTGAATGAAACCTATAAAGTATCATATGGGAAAATATATATCGCATATGAAATATTGTCAAATTTATCAGAATTGGATCATTTAATTGACAAGTTGATTTTATAGTTCTAAAATTGTTATATGAAAGATAAATGCTTTCATATAACAATTGTTGATAAAATAAAGGGAGATTTATAATGAAAGAACAAAATTTTCTAGATAGTCTTGTAGGGGTTTTCGGACATCCGGCAGCAGAGAACCCGGGAGTCGTTATACAGGAAGCTGCTTTTAAGGATCTTGGGCTCGAGAGATGGCGCTTTTTGACTATTGATGTTGATCCGGGAAAACTTGGAGATGCAATAGCCGGACTTAAGGCGATGAAGATGAGAGGGATTAATTGCACTCTTCCTCATAAAATTGATGTTCTGCAATATCTCGATGAAATTTCACCCAGTGCAAAGCTGATAGGCGCCGTCAATACGGTTGTCAACAATAGTGGCAAATTATTTGGAGATAATACCGATGGAAAAGGATTTATGGAATCTCTGAAAAATGCGGGAATTTCTCCTGAAGGCAAACATGTTGTAATATTGGGTGCCGGTGGAGCGGGAAGAGCAATCTCTGTTGAAATGGCATTAGCCGGTGCAAAGCATATAACAATTGTCAATATACCAAAGGATGAAAAAATGGCATTGTCCCTGATTGAAATCCTAAAGAAGGAAACAGAAGCCCATGCTGAATATGTTGCATGGGATGGTGCATACAAAGTTCCGACTGAAGCGGAAATTCTTATTAATGCCACACCAATAGGGCTGTATCCAAATGTTAATGATAAACCGAATATTGATTATGACACAGTAAGATCTGATTTATTTGTTCAGGATGTTATCCCCAATCCGGCATTCACCCCCTTTCTGGCAGAAGCCGAGAAGAGAGGTGCTAAATGGAATACGGGAATGGGGATGCTGATTAATCAGGCAGCTATTAATATAGAAATGTGGACCGGAAAAGTGCCGGACAAAAAAGTTATGACAAAAGCATTTCAAGAGATAATAGGATAGTATTTATTTTCTTTCTTAGTTTTCCCCCGGTAGTAATAGCCGGGGGCTTTTCTATTATTCAGACTGTAACAAACTTTGTTACTTCACTATTCATTTTTTCACCGATTATTCCAATATGATCAGATATATTCTTTAGACCAGTCATGGCTTCGGTTACTTCATTGAAACCGGCATTCACTTCTGTGATGGCATTTGTTACAGTGCTGGAGATATCCGATACAGTACCAACCAGAACATTGATGGATTCAACACTGCCTTTAACCACATTAGACTTATCCATAACCAAAAGGGAAATATCACTTAAACCGGACATAGCTTCCTGGATTTGAATACCGCCGGCATTGAGTTCAGATGTGCTTGATGATACGGTTAAAAGTGCGTCTGAAACTATTTGAATCTGTTTGTGAATATTACTGAAGGCATCCCTTGTGGAGAACCCGGCAACAGAAGCTTTTTCAATTCTATTGATTATACCTTTCAGATTTATAGTTATTTCTTTAGTATTTTTAGCAGAGGCTTCTGCCAGTTTTCTGATTTCATCGGCAACAACGGCAAAGCCCTTACCCTGATTTCCCGCATGAGCCGCTTCAATAGCTGCATTCATAGCCAGAAGATTTGTCTGAGAAGATATACTCTGAATGATTCCGGCGATACTGTTTATTTCATTGACTGATGAATTTATCTCTTCAATAATTGTTGTTGTTTCATTTAGTTTCGAGTCCCCCTCTACTGCCGTTTCGACCAGGTTATGTATTATATCCTGATTTTTATCAGTTAAACGGGATACGTTTGCTATTGAAGCCATCATCTCCGTAATTGATGCTGCTGATTCTTCTACCATAGCGGTCTGTTCTGAAATATGTTCTCCCAGTTCAGTGGTAAATGCTGAAATCTCAGATGCTTCATTATTCGACTGGGAAATATTCCTATCCAAAGTAGACATCTGATTATTTATTGAACGGATATTGGCAGAGATTTCAACTGCCGCAGCGGATGTTTCCGATGCTGTGCTGATAAGTTCTTCTTTGACTTCATTATTAGTCTTTGAAAATCCCATTATGCTCTTAATGGAATTGTTAAGCTCATCTTTAAAAATACTCATTTCACTGCTGAGTTTTCCGATTTCATCATTACTCTTAACATCAATAACTCCCGTTAAATCGCCCGAAGCCATTACTGATAAACCTGACCCTATAGAATATACTGAACGTGAAATCCGTCCGGTTGTAATAAAGGCAACAACTACTGATATTATTAAGGTAATTATAATAATTACTGTTGTAATCACATTCCCCAGATTCTTAAAATAGAGAATCTGTTTATCTATTATTGCATACTGCTCATCGAGAACCTGTTCAGAGCTTGTGAAATTAATTTCCTGAAGAGCAATTTTCTTTTTTGTCTCTTCAACGCTATATTGTAATTTAGAATAATTTTTCTTTCCCTTGGCCCGTTCGCTATGAACATCATCTAAACTGAAATATTCGACAAAACCAAAAACTTCTTCAATGGCAGGCAATAACATGTCAAAGGACAGAAATAATTCATCGCGAGATTTCATTTGAATTTCTTCGAGGCTTGCAATAGCATCTAGAGCTTTTTTTACCTCGATATTAAGCCGGGGGAGAAAAGTAATCCCTTTAATTTTTTCCAGATTCCTATCTTTTTCTGAAAGCGCTTCTTCATAAAATTGAATCTGGCCTACAAAATTAGTTCCATCATATACAAATCGTGATAATTCAATATGAAGTTCTTCAATAGATTTCATGTATAGCAGCAGTTCGTATTTTTCATTCTCTATTTCACCGGCAACTTTTTGAAAAGTTATAAAAACTGCCAGAGAAATTATCATAGCCGTAAGCATGGAAGATATGAGTGTGAAAAGTTTTGTTCTAATTTTCAAAATGAAGCCTCTCTTTAAATAAATGAATACAAATTTCCTTCCAATAGTGATTTCTGTTGGTGCAAAAGAGAAATTGTAATTGTTGTAAAGAATCGATCACACTGTTGTTTGGGTAAATTGGATAAATTGATTGTCGGTTCTCAAATGATAATAAAAATATATCATATGGATATAATATTATATCAATTGAGAATTGTAAATGTTTATTTAACTATGATGTACTTATTACAGAATTACTTAAAATAGAGATATCTATTGTATTTTTGTAAAGGTGGATTGATTTCTGTGCAGACTCAGAGCGGAATAATCATCTATGGCTTTCTGTTTCCACACCATAGATGATTATATTCTGTCAGCCTTTTACTGATCCCGAAGTAAGTCCGCGTACAAAATAGCGGCCAGATACAAAATAGATCGTAAGTGTCGGAATCGCTGCAAGCAGAGCTCCGGCAAAGTGAACATTATATTCTTTGACCCCAGTCGATGAACTTACCAGGTTATTCAGGGCAACGGTCATTGGTTGTGATGTCGCATCTCCGAATGAAGCACCGAAAAGAAAGTCATTCCAGATATTTGTAGTCTGCCAGATTATTGAGACTACAAAAACCGGTGCAGATAAAGGCAGGATGATTCTTGTAAAGATTCCCATAAAATCAGATCCGTCAATCTGAGCGGCCTGTACCATTTCAGAAGGAATAGTTTTGTAGGCGTTTCTGAAAAAGAGAGTTGTAAAACCAAGGCCGTATACAGAATGCACCAGAATCAGTCCTGTTGTAGATCCCGCCAGATTGAGAATTCCCAATACTTTTGCAGTGGGGATAAGAACAATTTGAAAAGGGATAAAACATCCGAAGAGGATCAGTCCGAATAATAACTCATCTCCTTTGAATCGCCACTTGGCAAGAACAAATCCGCTGAAAGATCCCATAACCGTTGAGATGAGAACAGAAGGAATTACCATTTTGATAGAATTGAAGAAATATGGCCTTAATCCTGTTGCCTGTACACCGATTTGTGCGGTTGCCCATGCCGTTTTCCAGTGATCGAAAGATGCTTTGATAGGCAAGGCGAGCATATTGCCACCGCGTATTTCCGACAGTGGTTTAAAAGCGTTAACAATCATCAGATAAAGAGGTATCAGAAAAAATACGGCAAAGAGGATCATTAATACTACTATTGCAATTTCAAATGCTTTATTGGGTTTCAGTGTTTCTTTAATTGTCATGATATATCCTCTTTAATTTGATGCTTCAGATAGGGAATGATGATTATTCCGAAAACTATCAGCATAAAAACAGCTGAGGCAGCTCCTACTCCCATCTGATTTCTGGTAAATGTATAGGAGTACATAAAAGTTGATGGCAATTCTGTTGCTCTACCGGGTCCTCCGCTTGTTAAAGCGACTACCAGGTCATAGGACTTAATGGCCATATGACCAAGAATAACAAATACTGAAAGAAATGAAGCACTTAGTTGGGGAATGATAATTTTCCTGTAAAGAGTAAATACAGAAGCTCCATCGACGACAGCAGATTCTATTGTTTCATGTGGTATGGCCCGCAAACCCGCAAGAAAAATCACCATGATATATCCTGAGACCTGCCATACGGCAGCTATGACAATTGTATAGATTGCGAAATCTGAATTTTTAATCCAGTCAAAATGAAAAGAGGCAAAACCCCAGGCATGCATAATCTGTTCTATACCAATTCCAGGATCAAGAAACCATTTCCACGCTGTACCCGTAACAATGAAGGATATGGCCATGGGATAGAGATATACAGGGCGGAAAACCCGTTCTGAAAATTTATTCAGATCGATCATGATAGCCAGCAGCAAGCCCAATATTGTGCTTATACCGATGTATAAAGTGGCAAAGATAGCCATATTTTTCAGGGCAGTATGCCAGTGATTTAATTTAAATAATTTAATATAGTTTTGTAAGCCGACCCAGCCGAAGGTCGGCAGGATTTTTGAATTGGTAAATGAGATATAAATTGTAAAGGCAATAAACCCATAAACAAAAATCATAGTCAACAATACCGTAGGTAGAAGAACAGATCTGGCTACCAGATCATCTTTTCTTAATCTTCTTTTTGTTTTAACCCGCATGAAATCTGCTCCATTTGAAAAGATTTATATATATGCAAAATAAAATTGAAGACGAGTCTTGCGAACCCGCCTTCAAATTATAGCATATTAATTTATTATTTACTGAGCAGCTGCTACAGCTTTAACAAGTTCAGCAACTGCAGTTGCACTGTCATACTGACCATTAAGATGTGCTGTTACTACATCGTATACAGCATTTTTAACAGATGCAGGAGCGCCATGACCGTGAGCCATAGATCCAAATAGAGTTCCCTTTGCATTTGCTTCTGCCAATTCTTTCATACCGTTCTTTCCGATAATTGTAAATTCAGAATCAGAAACATCAGTTCTTGCGGGAACTGAACCTTTTACAGTATTGAATGCAACCTGGAATGAAGGAGATAAAATAGCACTTGCCAGAGTGTTCTGAGCAGCTTTTAATGACTCATCAACTTTGAACATGACAAATTGGTCAGCATTGAAAGTAACTGTTCCCTGAGTTCCAGGTGTTCTGAATGCTACGAAATCTTCTCCCGGTACCTGTCCGGCATTAAGGAATTCTCCTTTCGCCCAGTCTCCCATCATCTGAAATGCCGCCTGACCTTCAATGACCATAGCCGATGCCAGATTCCAGTCGCGACCACTGAAGTTCGGATCAAGATAAGAACTTAACTGAGCCATCATTTCAAATGCTTTCAGCATGGTATCTGAACCGAGTGCTGCAGGATCAAGGTCAATCATAGATTTTTTGTAAAAATCAGGTCCACCGGCTGCAATCACAACACCATCGAATATTGTAGCATCCTGCCATGCCTGACCACCATGAGCCAATGCAATTCTGCCTGAAGCCTGTACTTTATCAAGAGCTTCTATATAAGCATCCCACGAAGTGATAGGAGTGGCTATTCCAAGCTCATCACATATTTTTTTGTTGGCCCATACCCAGTTTGTAGAGTGTACATTTACCGGAGCGGCGATCCATACTCCATTGTATTTTGAAAATTTCTTAAGGGCATCGGGAACCACAGCATCCCAACCTTCAGCTTCTGCTACTTCGTTCAAGTCAGCAAGAAATCCTAGTTCCGCCCAGTCAAGGATATCAAATCCAAGCATTTGAACTGCAACTGGGGGATTCCCGGCAGTTGCTCTTGACCTTAGAACAGTCATGGCTTCAGTACCACCACCACCGGCAACAGGTGAATCTGTCCATTCGATTCCTTTTGTCTCCAGATCCTCTTTCAGAACATTCAGGGCAGCGGCTTCTCCACCGGATGTCCACCAGTGAAGCACTTCAACATTGTTGTTCTGTTCTACCTCAGTAGTAGCACTCTGTCCACCAGCATAGATGCTGAAACTTGCAGCAAGAACGAGAACCAATGAGATCAGTAAAGATTTTTTCATCTTTTCCTCCGTTTAATTTTGTAAAATACTTTAAGTAATAAGCATATTTCATGCCAGTTATTTTATTTATTAAATATTGAGGATTTTACTTCATCTATTTGATTTTTATTGCTCTAACAACTTCCAAAAGACAGAAGTCATTATTATATATAATAAACTGTTCAGTATTTAATTGTTACATTTATGTAACACTGTTACCTTGAGGTTACAATATTATTGTAAAGATAGTTGATCGGCAGCGGCATTCTGTAATTGTATAATAGCCTTTTGTATATTGTTATCTATCATAAGTTTATGAATGATTTCGCTGATTTGCATTTTCCAGTGATCGTTAATTTCAGCTCCGTGAGTAAAGCTTCCGACAATTTTATCACTTGAGTAAGATTTCTTTGAATATTGCAAATATCCATGATACATAGTGATATCGCTATCGAGACGTGGTGATAGAGAACCTTTAATAGGATTAAATATATCCTGTCCCTCTTTTGAACCGATAAGGTTTAGCCACTGAAGGGCATTTTCCCTATTCACTGCATTTTCAGGAAGAGTAAAAACATCAGATATTAATGAAAAAATACCTTTTGTTCCCGGGTATGGAAACCATTGGAAGTTCTTTTCAGGCATAAATCCTTCAGAACGAAAATAACCCTCGGCAAAATCACCAATACTTATCATGGCGCATTTTCCGTCAATTACATATTGTACCGATTCATCCCATGTTAGCGCGGCATGATCGGAATTGGTGTATTCTATTATTTTTAAAAAATCTTTAAGTATGAATGTAAGTTTGTCCGTTTCCCACAGGTCGGGATTTTCCCATAGAGAAGAATAACCATCAGGACCGAGATGGGAGATCACAGTATTTTCAAAAATTCCCAGAGCCGGCCATATATTTTTGTCACCCAATGCCAGAGGAGTAATGCCGTTCTCCGCAAGGATTTCGGCTATATTGAAAAGGTCCTCCATAGTTTCCGGTGGAGATAAATCATATTTTCTGAAAATGGACAAATTATACCAGATCAGATTTCCCCTATGTATGTTCAAAGGAACTGCATATATTTCTCCATCGTGAGTAATTCGGTTTAGTACGTCCCGGGAAAACAATTTCAGCCAATTATTTTTTTCATACAAAAAGGTGAGAGGCTCGAGAAAGCCGGTTTCGACCCAGGTTTCAATAAACTCCGGCCCGGCCAAAACCTGAAACGAATCCGGTGGTGTATCACTTTTCATTCTTGTATAGAGCACAGTCTGGGCTTTAGTTCCTGATCCGCCTACAATCGTAGCATTTACTACCTCTACACCGGGATTAGTTTTTTTAAACTGTTTGAACAGCTCTTTCAAACCTTCACTTTCCCCACCGGCAGTCCACCAGCTGAATATTTCCAGGGAATTGGACTTAACTTCAACGCTCGTCAGCAACTTTTTCCTGATTGATTCACCGGATTCTGTTAAAAACAGAAACAATAAAGAAATTATGATGATTATGATAATTCCCAAAATTGAAATAGTCAGCTTTTTCATATATTGTAACTCTCGATTTTTTTATATAGAGTTTTCCTGGAAATGCCAAGACGCAATGCGGCACTTGTAATATTCCGATTCTCCTGCAACAGTACAGCACTGATTATTTTTTCTTCCATACCTTTTGTTTCCTGTTCCATAAGATATTTGAGATCTATACAATTTTCATCGCAAGAGTTGTTTTCACCAGTTTCAAACATGGGAAGCCTCAAAGAAGTGATTTTATCTCCTTCTGACAATAAGACAGCATTGGTAATTATATTTTTTAATTGTCGAATATTCCCCGGCCAGCTGTATGCTTTCAGCAGATCCATCTGACTCTCATCGACGGTTTTGATATTTTTCCCGTATTCCAGATTTGCGTTATCAATAAACTGTTTTACAAGAAATGGGATTTCATCGGTCCTGTCTTTTAATGGCGGCAGATTTATATCGATCACGTTTAACCTGTAATATAGATCTTCTCTGAAAGTATGATCTTTAATAGCTTTTTTCAGATTTTTATTGGTAGCTGCAATAATTCGGCAGTTTGTTTTTATTTTTTTTGTGCTGCCGACTCTTTCAAATGACTTCTCCTCAAGAACCCTTAGCATCTTTGTCTGCATACTCATAGGCATGTCTCCGATCTCATCGAGAAATAGTGTACCGTTCCCGGCAATTTCAAATCTTCCGCGTTTTCTCATCGATGCACCGGTAAAGGCACCTTTCTCGTGTCCGAACAATTCGCTCTCAATCAGATTTTCGTTGAAAGAAGAGCAATTCAGCCCTATGAAAGGTTTCTGGCTGTAGCTGCTGGAAAAATGGATTTTTTTCGCTGTAACTTCTTTCCCGGTGCCTGTTTCTCCACTTATCAGTATACTTACAGGAGTGTTTTTTATCTTATTGATAATCGATTCAATTTGTGGCGGAAGTGATTTTTCCGACTGGAGAAACTTGTCATTTCCCGTTAGATCCATAATGCTCATCTTTAATGCAATATTTTCTTCGATAAGCTGGATTTTTTCTATTTCACTGTTGATAGATGATATGAGAATATCCATATCAACTGGTTTTGTGAGATAATTCGAAGCTCCTTCTTTAATGCAATTGACTGAGCTCTTTATCGTTCCGAATCCCGTTATGATAATGATTTTGATTTCCGGTTCTTCTTTTTTTAAAAATTTTAAAAAATCGTAACCATCTTCTTCTCCCAGCCTGAGATCGAGAAGAATAATATTTATCTGTTCATTTGAAATTACCTGTAGGGCATCCCTGGTATTGGCTGCTTCGAACATACCGAAACCTTCTATTGATAATCTTTTCAGGATACCATTTCTCAATCCCTCTTCATCATCGACAATTAGAATATTCATAATATGATTCCTTCCTGTTTGAGCTCGGGGAGTTTCACTTTCACGATAGTCCCTTCCAGTGGAGTACTGTTGATCTCTATGTCTCCACCTGCTTTCTGTATGATACTATAGGTAATTGAGAGTCCCAGTCCGCTGGAATCCTTCAATGTTTTTGTTGAGAAAAAGGGATTGAAAATATTTTTCAGGTCTTCTTTGTTAATTCCGTGGCCCGAATCTGAGATGATAATGATTATATTTCCATTCTCTTTTCTGGTTTCAATAGAAACTATCCCGCTTTCTTTAATGGCCTGGGTAGCATTGAGAAACAGATTCAGGAATATCTGTTTGAACTCATCTTTGGATATGGAAGAAAGAAGAGCTTTCTGATCAGAAAGATTTTTTTTAATTTCGATATTTCTGTTTTTTATGCTGAACTTACTGATATCGATAACTTCATTAATTATACTGTTTATATCAGAAAACTCAGCCAGGCTCTCACTCTCTCGGGAAAATGCAAGAACTCTTGATACAATATCTCCAATTCTATTTGTTTCAGATTCTATCCATTTGATCGAGTCTCGTTTCTCTTTATCTTTTTCAATAGTTTCCAGGTAACTGATATGCGTCAGAATAGAACCGAGGGGATTATTTATTTCATGGGCCATTCCCGCTGATAACAAACCCATCGTCGTTACTTTTTCTGTTATCATAATTTTGTTCCACAATCTTTCCGTTGCAGTTATGTCCTCCATTACAATAAGCGTTTTTCGGCTATTTTCCGATTCCGGCAGGGGAGATACTTTTATAATGAATTTCAATTCCTCTCTTTTGACAGAAGACAGGCGAACAAGATATTCTCCGTCCCGAGTCAAATCAATAGATGGAAAATCTGGCCATTCACATTCGGGAGTAATATAATTGAGAATAATATTTTCAATCAATTCTCCCTTTATATCCGATCCCTGAATTTCCAGAACCGACTCTATGTAGTTATTATAAAAACTGACGGCTCCATTTTGCTCAATCATAAGAACACCGGCTTTCAGGTTTTGTAAAATTTCAGAATTGTATTTATTGAGAAAAGAGATTTCATTCAGCTGTTTTCGTATTATATTTTCTTCGGAGATCAATTTCTGGACAATCGTACGTGAAGTCCTGGTTATAAAACCAATTTCGTCGGTTCGTTTTATTGTCAATTCATCAAGTTTTCCGGTTTCCAGATATTTTGTCATCCATGAATTGAGTTCGTAGAAAGGCACGAGAATTCTATTTGTCACTCCAACGGCATATCCGAGTGAAATAATAAGTGTGATAACAAATGAAATCAGAAAGATATAACTCAATTGCCTTTTATTCAGATTATCCTGTAGGGCGGATCTGAGCACAACCAGGGTCACTCCATCCTTTATATCCGTAGAGATCATTTCCATTTTCACCAGATAGGGGATAGACGATATCCATACTTGAGCTGATCCGGCAATTGGATTTTCGGGAAGTATGAAATCAGGCACTACTGTACTGAAAATGGACTTCCCGGAAAATAGCGCAAAATTAACTCCCGTTTCCTTATACAGATTGTTTGCAAAGTTATTATCGAGATTATTTATAAAAAACAGGTGATATTTCTTCCCGGAATTGTGGTAGATTCTCGATCCCGATACGAGATATAGAGCTGACTTGTTTTCTCTGCTTTGAACGATCTTGTTCGTTACAAATCTGAAATTCATTAGATTCAATTCCTGCTCTATTGGATATATAGAACCTTCCCTGTGAAGAGAAAACATAGTCGTGCCATCTTCATTTAGAAGAACGGCTCTGTCTGCTTTTATTGAAGAGAAATGGGTATTTATAATATCGAATAATCTGTTTCTGTTAAGCTCGTTGATATCAATGTTTTCCAAGGTGTATTTAAGTAAATGAATCCTGTTGTACAGACGGGTTTTCAAGCTCTCTATAGATAGTTTTGTGCTTTCCAACTCTCTTGTCAGAGCAGTTTCCGTATTTTCTGTTATTTGCCTGTTGAATATAAAAATAGATAGAGAACTGATGATTGTTATCTGAACAAGGAGAATAAAAAATATAAGAAGTAGAATCTTAGTTTTTAGTTTGGTTCTATTTTTAGTAAAAAAGCCATTCATCAAAAGAAGTTTATCATGGAATTTCCCGCTTTTACAGTCTCATTTACTTAAAACTATTTTTTTACAGGGACGTCAATATTTTTGAAAAACAAATACTGAAAGTCCTCATATGTGCGTCTAGGAGTTGTGTTTACATCAATTTTTGATAAATTTGAATCATTCTTTGCCATTGTGATCTGCTTTTTTTGTAGTTATTATGTTTATAGAGATAAAAATGAGGTTATGAGATGAAAGCTATCAAAGATAAATATCCAAAACTGGAACTGACATCGAGAATTGAGAAACTGAAAATGAATATGCTCGATGAACCGAGATTTATGTCTTTAGAGCAGGCGAGGATAATTACAGAGAGTTATAAAGAGAATGAAAATGATTCAAAAGCGCTTCAAAGAGCAAAAAGCCTGGCAGCATCTCTAACTCAAATCAGTATAAAAATCGATCCTCTGGAATTCATTGTCGGAAATAGAACTTCCGGTGTCAGGGGAGGAGTCGTTTTCCCCGAAGCGGGAAGTTCCTGGATCAATGAAGAAATTGAAACTCTGCCGACGAGGCCTCAGGACCGGTTCAATGTCAATCGTGAAGATATAATTGAATTTAAAGAATCTATATACCCCTTCTGGCAGGGGAAATGTCTTGAAGATGTCATTCAGAAAAAAATCGGTCCCGAAGTCAGTGAGATTGGCAAGGTGGCAAAGATCAATCAGAAGGACCATGCTCAGGGGCATATCTGTCCCGATACAGAAAAGTGGCTTCGTATAGGACCTGCCGGTTTGAAGAGAGAAGCCGAAGAAAAATTGAAAACCGCTTCTGAAGATCAGATGGATTTTTATCAGAGTGTCATTATTGTTCACGAAGGGGCAATTTCATTTTTGAAGCGCTTTGCCCGAATGGCCCTGGACATGTCTGATAATCGGGAATATAAGAATGAAAAAGCCAGTTTAAAAGAGGTGAGCAGAATCTGTTTAAAATTGTCAGAAAAGCCTGCTGAATCATTTCATGAAGCTCTTCAGTCTTTGTGGTTTTTATTCGTCATCCTTCAGATGGAATCAAATGCGTCCTCTTTTTCTCCGGGAAGAGCAGACCAGTACCTCTTTCCCTATTATCAACGGGATCTTGAATCGGGATTACTCACAGAACAGGATGCCCTGGAACTGATTGAAGCATTGTGGCTTAAGTTTAACCAGATTGTTTATCTGAGAAACTCAAACAGTGCCCGATACTTTGCCGGATTTCCCATCGGATTCAATATTGCCTGCGGTGGTCAGACTGATGACGGCCGCGATGCCTCCAATGATCTTTCATTTCTATTCCTGAAAGCGCAGAGTCATATTCTTCTGCCTCAGCCCAACCTTTCTGCACGTCTTTTTAAAGGATCTGATGAAGCATTTGTCGATGAGTGCAGCCGGGTCATTGGATTGGGAAGCGGAATGCCTCAGATATTCAATGATGAAGGTGTTATTCCCGCACTGATGAATGTGGGTATAAAAGAAAAAGATGCAAAGAATTATGCCATAGTCGGTTGTGTCGAACTGACCACACATGGCAACAACCTGGGATGGAGCGACGCCGCTATGTTCAATCTTATGAAAGCACTTGAACTGACTTTAACCGACGGCATCTGTTTGCTCACTGGCAAAGAAATGGGAATGAAAACCGGAACTCTGACAGATTATGATACTTTTGAAGATCTTGAAAAAGCTCTTGCGAAACAATTGGATCACTATATAGAGAGAATGATAAAGAGCTGTGAAGTCGTTGATCTGACACATAGTGAAGTTCTACCTTCTGCTTTTCTCTCCAGTGTAATAGACGATTGCATAAGCAAAGGACTGGATGTCACAGCTGGTGGTGCTTTGTACAATCTATCGGGGATTCAGGCCATACAGGTTGCCAATCTGGCAGATAGTCTCGCTGCCATTAAGAAAATGGTTTTTGAAGATCAACTTATATCGAAAGAGGAACTGCTGGAAACTCTCAGGACTGACTGGGATGGAAAAGAAGCATTGAGACAGACCATACTCAATAAAGTTCCCAAATACGGAAATGATGTGGACTGGGTGGATTTACAAGGTAATAAATGGGTAGAGTATTTTGCCGGGAAATTGAGAGAATATACCAATATTCGCGGCGGTGTTTATCATTCAGGACTCTATACTGTTTCTGCCCATGTCCCCATGGGGCAGAATGTGGGCGCATCGGCAGACGGTCGGAAATCTCGGGATCCTTTAGCCGACGGGGGAGTTTCCGCCATGTATGGCCGCGACATCAGCGGGCCTACGGCATTACTGAAATCAGTATCTAAAATCAATTCCAAACTGGGCAGCAACGGTACACTTCTCAATATGAAATTTCTTCCGGAATTCTTTAGGACCAATGAGGGAATTAAAAAATTCTCATCACTGTTGAGGACTTTCGTCGATCTTAAGATAAATCACGTTCAATTTAACGTTCTCAGAAGAGAAGACCTTGTGGCAGCTCAAAAAGATCCTGAGAAATACTCATCGCTCACAGTTCGGGTGGCGGGGTATACAGCATATTTTACTGAACTGGCTTCTGATCTGCAGGATGAGATAATTGCCAGAACCAGTTATGGAGAGGGTTTGTGAGAGGAAAGGTTTTTGATATAAAAAAATTCGCCATACACGATGGCCCCGGTATCCGTTCGACACTTTTTTTGAAAGGGTGTCCTCTGAAGTGCATATGGTGCCATAACCCCGAAGGGATCGAAGACAGAATCAATCTTTGGTATTTTGAGCGGAAATGTATTCAGTGCGATTCCTGTCTGTCAGTCTGCCCCAATCAGGCACTGACAAAGGGAACAGAAGGGGAGCCCTATATAAAAATTGATCATGAAAAATGCGATGTTAGCGGAGCTTGTGTCAAAGCCTGTCCTACGACAGCTCTGACTTTTGATAGTTCTGAAATGGATGTCGATGAAGCTGTTGAAAAATTGCTTCAGGATCAGATCTTTTATAATCAGTCCGGTGGAGGGATCACCATTTCCGGTGGAGATCCTCTATATCAGTATAAATACAGTCTTGAAGTCTTAAAAAAATGCAAAGAACAAGGGGTGCATACAGCAATCGAAACCTGTATGTATGCCAAAAAGGAGATTCTTCAATCATTTATAGGTTCTGTTGATCTGTTCATAGTGGATTTGAAACTGTTTAATGACTCAGAGCACAGGAAGTATACGGGAACTGGAAATGAATTGATTTTATCAAATTTCAAAATGCTTGTTGAAAGTGATCAGGATATTTTGGTCAGGATTCCATTGATCCCCCGGATCACTACTGGCGATGAAAACATCAGGTCCATAGGTAGATTTGTCAGGGATGTATCTCGGGAAACGGAAATAGAATTCATTAACTTCAATCCCCTGGCTGAAAATAAATACAGGCTCATGGGTAGGGAATATGAGTTTCTATCTGAAATGAAATCCTATTCTGTGAGTGAAATGGATCACTTTTATTCCATTCTCGAAGAGGAAAATGTCAAGTGTAAACGGGAGACCGCTGTTTCCTGAAACAATAAAACAAAAATAATTTTGGAGAAAGATTTTTATGATTTCAGAGTTTATAACAAGAGCAGAAGCAGGCGAGCCTGTCTATATCAGCACAGTATATGATTCTTTTCAAAAATTAACCGACGAAGAAAGTCAGACTCTTCACTGTTTTTTAACCTTGCTGGAAAATGATGAACTCCGTTATTTCCCTATTAAGACTCCTCTTTTTAGAGGGATTGGAAAGCAGGACAAATTCCTCAAAGAATATGTGTGGGCGGAATTATACAATATATTATCCAGTCTGGGCGGAAGACGTATGGATGTGTATATAGATCAGAATAATAGCCGGCTTCTGGCTTTTACAGAAGATCTGAATAATATTTTTGACATTGATAAGAGTCGCAGTGACAGGAGAGGTTATGGTCGTTCAGTCAATGTGATAGACCGGATGCTGCAAACACTGGCTCCTGAAGAAAAAGGATTCAGATTTAGTATTTTTTCAATAAAAGAAATGCCCGAAATCACAAGGAAAAATGAACCGGTCAACCAGAATCTTGATGTTTATACAGATGTTACAAAAAATATGGAAGGGAAATTGCTCTGTGGTATTGATGTCGGTGGAACGGATATAAAAATAGTCCTGGTCAAAGACGGAAAGATTAATTCATTTAAAGAATATGACTGGTTTCCCGCTCAATTTACCACATCGGTTCAGCTCGTTGATCCCATTTGCCTGATCGTCCGCCTTATGAGGGCAAAAGCATCACTTGATGGAGCAGCAGATTCTCCTGAAATAGAAAAACTCAATACAAAAATGACCGAAGCTCTGCATATTTCGGCTGGTGAAGCGCTTATGACCGATGTCTGTGATCAGGTAGAAAAACTTCTGGCGGAAAAAATGGTGGAGATAGACGGTGTCGGTATGTGTTTCCCCGATGTAGTAGTCCGCAATAAGATAGTGGGAGGAGAAGTCTATAAAACCCGGGGAATAAGAAATAACCGGGACATAAATTATGAAGAGGATTTTACTCAGCTGACTAATCTCAATGACCGAATTGCAGAACTCATTAAAAAAGAGGGAAATGTGTTTATAGTAAATGATGGTCCTATGGCTTCATTTACAGCAGCCGTTGAGATAGCTGCTTCCGATTCGCCGCACCTGATCAGAGATGGAGTGTTTGCCCATACGCTCGGAACAGAACTTGGGACGGGATGGGTGGATGAAGAGGGGAAGATTCCCGATATTCCTTTAGAGGTTTATAACTTTATCATTGACCTGGGAAGTTATATCGAGAAAAAATACTCTCCCGATGATTTGCGTAGCATCAATAATTTCAATACGGGATTACCGGGGACACTTCAAAAATATACAAGCCAGAGCGGGGTTTTCCGTTTGGCGATGAAGTATTTCCCCGATGAGAGGCCTGAACTCTACAAAGAGCTGATTGAGAAGGAATTCGTTACAGAGAAAATAATCAACGGCATTAAAGGATATTATGTTCCCACTGAACCTAAGGATCTGAGAAAGCCTTTTCTCGAGCATATGATGAGCCTTCCCGAAAGAGAGGGAGATGAGGTAAATGACCGGATCTGGAAGGAGATTGGAGAATTTCTGGCTGTAACATGGATTGAAACAAAAAAAATCCTCAATCCTTCTGCTGATCCCAGAGTCCTTTTCGGCAGATTGGTTAAAAGGAAAAAATGTTTTGATCTCATGTGTGATGGGGCAAGAGCTATTAAAAAGGATATTCACTTTGAGATTGCCGATTCCACACTGGCCAATACTCCTTTAATGAAGCAGCTCGAGGCTGATCCCCATTTTACTGTCGCGCAATTTGCCCAGGCTGTGGGAGCTGTTTATTTTGCTAATAAATAGCTAAATAGTTTGTTCCGTTCTGGCTATGATGTCATTCTGAGTATCAGTTGATAGATTGCTGAAAAAGGCAGAATATCCGGCGACCCGCACAATCAGATCGTGGTAATCCTCAGGTCTTTTCTGAGCAGCTAAAAGAGTTTTCCTGTCGACGATATTGAATTGTATATGCCATCCCTTAAGTTCATCAAAAAATCCATGGAGCATAGAGAGCAGTTTTTCTCTTTTCTCTTCTGACTGAAGGACAACCGGTGCCAGCTTCTGGTTTAATAGAACGCCGCCGAGTATTTTATTTGTCGGCAGTTTGCTTATGCTTCTCATTACAGCGGTAGGACCTGATTTGTCAGCGCTTGCCGATGGAGAGGCTCCCTCTGCAAGGGGCATCCACGCCTTGCGGCCATCAGGTGTGGCAGGCACAACAGAACCGGCCGGTACATTGCCGGATATGCTCGAAGTTCCCCCATAATAACGGCATCCTATTGGTCCGGTTCCTTTACGGATAGTCGAGTGGTGTTTAATTTCGTCTATGTAATAGTTGTATGCAGTATTGAGCAACTCATCGACATAGTTTTCATCATTGCCGTATTTGGGGGCATAGTTCAAAAGCACCTGTCTGAATTTTTCACCTGAAGGACCTTCAAAATTATCTTTCATGGCTGATAGCAACTCTTCCGCTGAAAAACGCTTCTCTTCAAAAATCAGCTTTTTGATTACAGCAAGAGAGTCTCCCAGATTGGCAATCCCCACCTGAAGACCTGAAACAAAATCGTATTTGCTGCCGCCTTCATGTATAGTCAGTCCTCTCTCAAGGCATTTGTCTGTAAAGGCGGAACAGAGGATGTCCGGAGCTTCATCGCGGAGAACAACATCGATTGCTGAATCAATGGCAATTCCCGCTTTTGCATAGTAACGCACTTGTTTATCCCAGGCTTGCATAACCTGGGCAAAGTCGTTGAATTCTGTCAATTTTCCTATTCCCGGGCAAAATTGTCTCCCGCTGACTGTATCCGTACCATCATTTAAAGCAGCCAGGAAGATCCGCATAAAATTCAGAAAATGTTTACCTGTACAGCGGTAACCCCATTTCCCCGGTACAGCGACTTCAATACACCCTATGGCTGAATAATCCCAGGCATCTTCCTCTTCCACACCGATTTCACGAAATGAGGGGATAACGATTGAGTCATTATTAAATGCGGGCATTCCGAAACCGAGCTGAATGACTTTTATACATTCCATCAGGAATTCTTTTTTGATATTTTTATGGAATCTGACCGTCAGATTGGGCTGTGTCAGTTTTGTTTCACCTACTGAGCGGAGAATAAGGTAGGACAAATCGTTTACTCCATCGGAACCATCGCGCAGCTGTCCGGCAATAGTTACATTCTGATATAGAGGACCTCCGGCAGAAAATCTTGTATGAGACCACGAACGGATCTTTTTCATACTTACCAGCTTGAGCCATGTATTTTCCAGTAACTCCATTATGAAATCGTCTTTGACAGAACCTTTATCTTTATCGGCTTTGTAGAAAGGGTAAAGATACTGGTCCATCCGACCCATTGAAAGAGAATGCCCATTGCTCTCTATCTGCAGAACCAGCTGGACAAAATAGTTGAGTTGTAATGCCTGATAGAACGTTTCCGGTTTTTCCCTGGCGATAAAACGGCAGTTTTTTTCAATTGTGAATAGTTCTTCCTGTCTTTGTTTATTCTTTTCCGATTCTGCCAGCTCAGCTGAAAGATCGGCGAAACGGATGATAAATTTATGAAATGCCTCTAATGTCATCACGACGGATTTGTAAAACTGATGTTTTTTTATTCCCTCAGCTGATATTACTTCACATTCGGCTAATCTCGAGTTTGCATCTTTTACAAACCACTGGAGCCCCGTATCCATAATTTTCCGGAAGTCTGCGGCAATATGGGCATCTCCCGATGTAAGATTCCCCTCGGCCCGGATTATCCCTGATTCGTGAATGGCCAGAAGCTCATCGGTCATTAAAGCACGGCCTTTGTCCAGTGTTGTTTTGCGGTCCCAGAAATCACAAATTTCTATCAGTTCCTTTTTGGTTTTGCTATCTGGAAAAAATGCATCTCCCGGACGTTCTTCAAATTCATCAATTTCATTTCGAATCCACTCAACTGCGTATTCGGGAAATATGGGAGCTGCGTATATTGCAGAGGAGTGATTCCCTACAATGAGCTCTTCCGGTTCAATTCTGATTGACATATTTTCAAGGGTGTCTTTCAGGGCAATAGCTCTTTTAATTATGACAGGTTTATCGCTGTGTTCTCTATAAGCTTTAGTGTAGAAGAATGCCCTTTCCGTGCATATTGTCGGTTTTGTTTTTAATATCCTATCGCGATAGTTACTAATGCGCTCTGTCATGATTGATCTCCTGATTCATGCATATTCAATATAATAATATTTTATCATATTTACGAACGAAAGTCAATTTCGTAAAAACGAAAGCATAACGTTCATAGTTATGCGTTTATTGGGTTTGAAATATCTCCGTTCGGAGATATACTCTCAATATGAACCACCGCCATGAACAGATTTTAAACATTATCAATAGAGAAAAAGATATCTCCGTAAATCGACTTTCAGACTTGTTGAATGTGTCTCTTGTGACAATAAGAAGTGATTTGCGGTTTCTTGAAGATAAGAAACTGATTGTACGAACTCATGGAGGAGCGAGTCTTCCCTCTACTGATGATATTTCCCACCGTTTGAGTATCAATTATTCAGTAAAACAAAAAATCGCTCATGCCGCTGCCGATCTGGTTGAAGAGGGTGATACTATTCTTCTCGAAGCCGGTTCCACAGTAGCTCTTATGGCACAAATCCTTTCAGTAAGAAAGAATATCAATGTCATCACAAATAATGCCTTTGTCGCCAGGCAGTTTAAGAACTCAGAAGGAGTAAATGTTATCCTGATGGGAGGGATTTTCCAGAAGCAGAGTGAAACAATGGTCGGTTCCATGGTACGGGAGTATCTCTCTTTTTATAATTTTACAAAAGTATTTATGGGTATAGATGGTTTTACTATGGAGAATGGAGCTATGTGCCGCGATCTGGACCGTTCGGAAGTTATGAGTGAGTTTGTGAGAAAAGGTAAAGAGGTCTTTATTCTGACAGATTCTGTGAAAATGGGTCAATCCGCCGTGAGAACCATTTGCAGCCCCGATGAGATAAATTGTGTTATAACGGATAATGAAGTGGACGCAGAATACGAGAAATTTTTTCAAGAAAAGGGAATCAAATTAATCACTGTCTCTTAAAGATCAGTGATTTTTTCTGAAGTACCCCGGTGGGACCTGAAGATATTTTTTAAAAATTCTCGACAAGTGAAATTCATTATTCAGGCCTGTTCGGGTTGCAATTTCCCGGAAGGACATATCTGTAGAGATGACCAGATCTCTGGCTCTTTCAAGGCGAATCTGTCTCACTTCATCCATAGGCGTTCTTCCGGTTAACTGTTTGTATTTCCTTAAAAAAGTGAACTTATTCATTTCCGATTTTTCTGCCAGGATCTCCAAAGTCAGTTTTTCTCCAATATTTTCATATATGGAGATTTTAACTTTCTGCACAAAATTATTTGTTTTATCAAAGGCATTTTTTTCAGTTTCCAGGAGAAGGGTCTGCAGGAGGCTGTCTTCAGCCTTTTCCTGATTGGCATATAGGGAATTTTTGTAATCGGAGAGCAACCATTCTGAGAGAATGCGAATTCTCCCTTTTCTATCTTGTATAATCAATGGCAGAGCGATTTCCGGTCCTTCCCAGTCCAGGTAGATTATCTCCAGATTATTCAATTCTTCATTGTATTCTCTATGGGGTGTGTTCCCGGGATAAAATACTATGTCGCCCGATTGTGCTTTGACTATTTCATTATTAATTGAAATGGTCATGCATCCCTGGTAAATTACTATAATCTGGAAAAAACTGTGACTGTGTAACTTTCTCTGCCAGCCCGGTTCGCAAATTAAATGTCCACCATTAAAGAATACAGGTTCTCGCTCAGTCATTTTCTCTCTCCGATTCCCTTAGAAACCAGTAAAACACTGAGGTTTTTCACAATAGCCCAATGTTCTGTCTGCTTTTTCGATAAAGGAATCTTCAGATATTTCGGCTAAACCGAATTGTATCAGTTTTCTCAATGTTACCGCTCCGGCAAATAATGAGGAGAAATCGGCTATATCCATTGTAATCTCACAGTCATAATCTGATTGGGCTGAACAGACATGGGGATACCCTTTTTCGAATTTGATAATTGTCGAACCATTGTTTGGGGGGTATAGAGAATCGGATATGGTTAATTTTATCCGGAAGCTGTCATTTCCAAACTGAACTCCTTTGAACTCGGTAAAAAGCCTGGGTACATTGGTTACCCGGTACATCATACTTAAGGAAGATACGTAGGATTCGAGCTGATCTGTTTTAAATGTGTCTTTTTCCCCGTTTAATGGATTATCCAATAGATAAAAGAGATACTCGTCCTGAGTATTGAAATGTATTCGGACAACCTGATCTTTCTGATTGTGTAGAAACCCGATTATAGATTGTAATGATTCTTTACTGTGATAGACAAGTTCTGTGACAATCAGATTGCTATCGTACTCATAATCATCTTTTTCTTTTTTATAGTGAAAAATAAGATAAGCTTCAATAAGACCTTTATTTTTATAAACTATTACTTTGTTCTGAACGCCATCTATTGTGTGATCGAATGCTCCCTCCCTTCGGGATATCATGCCATTTGTTTTTTGCGCGAATCTCTGAAAAGAGGCAAGCATTGCAGGGCTGTCTTCTTTTTTCATATAACTCAGATTCTGTACGGGAAAAGCGGGGAAGCTCTGTGGTAGAAGTTTGTACATCCTATGTTTTGTTCCGTAGCCAAAACCTGTTTTTCTGTAAAAGGAGAGATCGAAAGGGTAGAGGATCAGAAAGTTGATGCCCGATTTATCATTTTCCCCGATGTAAAATTCCATCATCTTTTTTGCAATTCCCTCTTTTCTATGGAGAGGTGATACTGCTACCAGTCCGAGGCCTTTAGCCTGAACCTTTACATTGCGCATATTCATCTCATAATCGAGAAAACGCATGGTGCCTGTTATTTCCTTATTTATTATAACTTTGAAATATTTGATGTACTGATCTTTTTTTAAGCTATTCGAAAGAAACTGAACTAAATGATCGATGGATTCCCTGTCATCATCGGGATAGGCGTATGTTAGAATCTCAGCGTATTCCTCTATGTCTTTTTCTTCGAGTAATTCAATCTGCAGCATAAGTTTATCCTTCAAAAACTATTGATCTCTTGTTCTGCTCAAGAAAAGAGAATAGCATAATTCGCTCTTTTTTTGTAGATTTCATAGAAAAGAATATTGAAATAGCTGTTTGTGCCATATAATTAACACAAAATCAAATTAATTTGCCAGGATAATATTTATGAGCCTGCGACCCGGTGATGATGAGGTTATTAGTAAAATATCATCTGAGAACCATTTGTTAAAACAGAAGATAGAAGAACTTGAAAAACTCAATAATGAATTGCTGGAAAGCAAAAAGATTTATAAATCTCTTGTAGATCTGATGCCGCAGAGGCTTTTGAGAAAAGACAAAAACAATAAGATCCTCTTTGCCAATAAAGCCTATCTCGATGAATTAGGGTTAACTCTCGAGGAAGCTGTGGGAAAGAGCGATGAAGATCTGTTTCCCAGGCATTTTGTAGAAGTCTGTGAAGACGGTGATTCAGAAGTCATGTCCAGTGGGAAAATCATAGATGTCGAAGAAGATCACTGGCTGCGAGGGGAAAACAAAGCCATCCCTGTTCAGGTAGTAAAAGCTCCTGTAGAGAACGATGAAGGAGAAATCCTTGGAGTTCAGGCCATTTTCTGGGATATCACCAGTCGAAAGAAGACAGAGGATGAGCTTCTTCTTCTGCGGAATTATTTATCCAATATCATTGACTCCATGCCCAGTGCACTGATTGGTGTTGATGCCGATTGCAAAATTACCCAGTGGAACAAAACTGTTGCAGAAATGACCGGTGTATCTTTTGATTCGGCCAAAGGCAAAATTCTTTCCGATGTATTTCCTCATTTAAATGTAGAAATGGAGAAAATCAGGGTGAGCATTGAAACGGGTGAACTGAGGCGGAAAGTAAAAGTACCCCGATATACAGATTCGAATACTATTTATGAGGATATCACTATCTATCCCCTTATTACGAGTGGAATCGAAGGGGCTGTTATCCGTATTGACGATGTAACAGATAAAGTTCAGCTCGAAGAGATGATGATTCAGAATGAAAAAATGGTGTCCATAGGTAGTTTGGCTGCGGGAATTGCCCATGAGATAAATAATCCTCTGGCAGGTATGGTGCAGTCTTCCAATGTTATGAGTAGACGCCTGAAAGATCTCGCTATGAATGCAAATCGAAAAGCCGCAGATGAACTTGATATCCCAATGGAGAAAATCAAAAAGTATATGGAAAAACGAGGGATAATCCATATGCTCGAAAACATTGATGAAGCCGGTTCCAGAGTATCAGATATTATAAATAATATGCTTAGCTTTGTCCGGAAAAGTGAACACAACCAATCGTGCCAGAATCTCGAAGATATTCTGGATAAAACTCTTGATCTGGCTGTTTCAGATTATGACTTGAAGAAAGAATACGATTTTATGCAGATCAGGATTATAAGGTCCTATGATGGAAATCTTCCATCTATTGAATGTGACAGGACAAAAATACAGCAGGTCATATTGAACATATTGAGTAATGGCGCTCAGGCAATGTTCAGTTCAGGAATAAAAAAACCGGAATTTTGCATAAGAACCTCTTACGATGCTGTAAAAGACATGGTTTCTATGGAAATTGAAGATAATGGACCGGGAATGGATGAAAATATCCGGAAACGTGTATTTGAACCATTTTTTACTACAAAACCGAAAGGTGTTGGTACAGGGCTTGGGTTATCGGTGTCCTATTTCATCATCACTGAAAATCACAATGGAGAGATGCTTGTAGAATCACAACCGGGCAGCGGAGCTAAGTTTATTATTCGCCTTTCAGTTACGGGGTGTTAAAAGCTTTATCCGTAAATGTTCTCACCCGTTGAATCTATTGCCACTACCACAGGAAAGTCCTCGACTTCCAATTTATATATAGCTTCAGGTCCCAGATCTTCAAAAGCAACCAATTCATTCTTTTTGATTTTCTCAGCATAGAGTGCTCCGCAACCTCCATAGGCGTAGAAGTAAATCCCTCTATTGCGGACAATGGCATCGGATACTTCCTGTGCTCTGGCTCCTTTGCCTATCATTCCCTTCAAACCGTAATCTAACAGGAGCGGTGTAAAGGGATCCATCCTGTAAGCTGTTGTCGGTCCGCATGATCCGATTATTTTACCATCGGGAGTCGGAGCCGGTCCCATATAAAAAACCGTTTCCCCTTTCAGGTCAATGGGAAGATCTTTTCCCTCTTCGAGTAATTTGAATAGTCGCTGATGAGCCTGGTCCCTGGCACTGTAAAGTGTTCCCGTCAGGAAGACTTCATCTCCTGTTTTAAGCTTGCTGATAATTTCATCTGTCAAAGGTAGGGTAACTTTCATTTTATATCCCCTTTGAACTCAACAATAGTTTTTCTATCGGCCCAGCAGTTTACTGAAACAGCTACGGGAAGACCGGCAATATGGGTGGCGAATTTTTCCACTTTGACTCCCAGTGTTGTTATGGCGCCACCGAGTCCGCCGCCTCCGATTCCCAGTTCATTGACTCTTTTGTAAATATCTCTTTCCAGCTCAGCATAATAGGGATCGGGATTGATGTCATCGAGTTCCCGCAAGAGAGCTTTCTTGGACAATTTCGCCGCATAATCCATTGTTCCGCCGATTCCAATTCCCAGTATTGACGGAGGACATGGTGATCCGCCTGCTGAGGTGACGATCTCGGCAATGGTATTGATCACTTCTTCTCTCCCGGCGGTAGGTTTGAGCATAGCCAGACGTGAGCAGTTCTCACTGCCGAAGCCCTTTAGCATCAGGCTGATTTTCAGATCCGGTCCTTTAGTCAGTTCGTGGTGAATGACTGCGGGCAGATTATTTCCCGTGTTTTTTCTCCCGTTGAGAGGATCAGCAACAACAGATTTCCTGAAGAAAGCCTCTTCATAGGAATCCTTTATGGCATCATTGATGACATCATCGATGAAAGCATCTTTGATTTCAACATCATTTCCCATTTCGACAAAAGCGACGATCATACCCGTATCCTGGCACATGGGCATATTTTCCCGATCTGCTGTTTCAAGATTGAGACTAATATGGCGGAGGACTTTTTCAGCCGGTCCCGTTTCCACTTCAATCGCATTTTTCAATGCTTTTTTCACGTCTTCCGGCAGTCTGACTCCAGTTTCTTTTATCCCCGCCTTCAACGCAGTGTAAATGTCTCTCTTATCAATGATGTTTTTCATCAGTCAATCCTTTTTATGATTCCACTTCCGGTTCCTGAATGATCTCTTCAAATCCGGCAATTTCCTTCGAACCTACACGTCCGACCAGTAGGTATTCCTTGGTGTAGGGATCATAGGTGTATTCTTTTCTCAGCTTAAAATCTTTTATCTGTCCCGATGATTTGACGTGAGTTCTCACTCCTGTACAGAACATCTCATGATCTCCAATTTTTATATGTTTTTCTTTGGAGTGCTGTATTTTAATATCTCTATTGATGACTTCAAGGACTTTTGCTTCCAGTTCTTTGATATCGATATCGGGCTTCTCGTCAAAACTTATAACAAAGCCGTGTTTTACATCGGAATGTAGAATCGGATTCTTGTAATCATACTCAGTTTCGAGAACCATATGGGTGATATCTTCAGCGGAATGAGCCATAAGACGGTACTTGATAGTTTTGTGGGAGACTTCTTTAATGGCGATTGGTGACGGTCCGAAAACAGTCGGCCTGGCAACTATTATCTCTTCACCTATGCCGAAGAGGATCTGAGCATTATATCCCAGTGCCTCATAAATAAGATCAAAATGTTCTATTACAACCCGCCGGCCACTGTCGATAGCTTTTTTTACAGCGTCGACAATTTCATACTGCTGATGAAATGCCGATTCATATCGGTAATCGAGGTGAAAGGTATGGCCCGAAAAGAAATCATCGGGATTAAAGTCATAAAGCGGGGTGGGGCGGAGATTCACGCCGTCATCGTCGTTGGTCAATTCCAGTCCCGGAAAGATTGCTTTTATCAGTGTTGATTTTCCCGCTCCTTCAGAACCGATAACACCGATCAGCTGATCGTGTGAGGAGATGTATCTCTCAGAGAGAAGTTTTCCAAGAGTGTACAATCTGTTTCGCCCGCGGGGAGCATAATAGGTTGAATATATCAGATTCTCTCTGAGCATTCTCGTTGAATAGCGTTCCACTTAAATATCAAACTCCAGTTTCAATAGAGGGGCATGCTGCTGAGCCCCGTAAATATCGTTATCGCCATAAGCGCCAGAGGGAAGCTCCCGTTTCATCGTCACTTTTACGGCATAAGCGGGATCAAAATAGACGATTCCCTTAATCACATCTTTATCTATTTTATAGATTTCTGCGATCTTTTCAGCATTTATCAGGTTTTTTTCTTTAACCTTTGAATAAATTTCACTGTTTTTAAAAATCATATCCAGTGTCAGTTCGTAGGGACCGGCATTTTTGGAGCGGATCACCCTCGCCATTTCTGTCAGCTTTTTCATATCTCTTTTACCTCGATTTTGAATAACTCCTGATTTTCAATCTCCATTATATGATAGAGGGAGAAATTATAGACTTCACCGGCCCTGATGTCTGATGGAGAGAAGGGGAACGCCAAATTTCCAGCTGTGGAAATTCGGCCGTCATATCCGTAGTGAAGCAGTGTTGATCTGGTCATACTGCAAATCGTATCGGCCATGGACTGCTCGGGAGCTAAAACATCAATAATGATGCAGATTTCATGGCTCACCAAGTTTGTTTCCGGCTCAAGCGAACCCATTACACCATTTTTTCCGTAGACATGAAAATGGATTTCCCCCTCCATTTTCTCCTTTTTTAGAAGGTCATCTACCCGGGCTTTCACCTTTTCAATCACCGAATCAATCTGTCCAATAAGGATGCTGTCTCTTGTTCCGGCAATACTGATGGTTCTGTAACCGATCATTCTAGATGCTTCCAGTTTTACAGTGTATTTTTCCGCTTTTTCAAAAACGCTTCCCTTAACGGTTACTCCTTTCTCTTCATGTTCGATAAACTCACACTTTTCAAGATTCAGAGAACCTCCGGGACCGACTAGATGGTAGGGATCGGATTTCTCATAAAGAGTGTGAGCCGCTGTTGATTCTTTTGTAAACCGCCTTTCGTCGCTCAGTGTTTCCAATCGGAAATAGTCCTCTCCCAGAATCCCTAATACGCAGTCTGAGCCGGAGCCGGGAGTCGAGGCTATGGCGGCGCATTCGAGAATTTTCCCCATATGTGTGGCCAGTCCCTCGTCATAACCCCTTTTAATAGGAAGGGCGGCAAAACAGGCCGGATCATAAGCTCTTCCCGCAAGAATTACTTCACACCCCTGATCAAGGGCAGTGATCATTGGTTCCACACCAATTTGAGCTACGATATTGATTGATTCATCGATAATATTCTCTGTCAGTTCCGGGACGTAATCGAGGGAACTGATTTTCCCGTCTCTGAAGGCTCTGCGAACGACTTCCTTTTCAATATCAGAATAGATGAGTCCCAGTTTGAAACTCAGTTTGTTCTCTTCGGCAATCTCTTCGACTATTTCCCGGCACCAGTCGAGGTGGGGTTTTGCGCCGCATCCTCCGGAAGTTCCCACAACAACGGGAATTCCCCTCTTCACACCTTCGGTGATCATGTAGCGGAGGTCTCTTTTCACTCCGATTCTGTCTGTAAAGGACTTTCCCGCACCGAGGTAATGAGGTCCTGGATCTGTTGACCCTCCATCTACTGCGATCAGGTCGGGATTCTTCTCCAGTCCTCTATAGAAAGATTCTTCGGGAAATCCGTAACCCAGAATAGCTGTCGGTGATAATACTACAAATTCTTCTTTCATTCTATTTTCCCTCTTTCCAGCGTAGAACTTCGAGAGTTCTCTCCATTTCATTTTTGACTATAGTCAGGCCTTCGTCGAATCCCATTCCCGGTTTGACAAGCATTCTCTCGGCTCTTGCCGCCAGTCCAACGTGAACGCAGGTCTGTGCTGAAATGTTTGTCTCGTTACAGGTTCCGCCCTGGTAGGCTTCCATTCCCATCTCTTTGCAGTAGAGAATGCTTTTTATTATATTGTGAATACTTCCGAGGTCAGGTGTTTTAATCTGTACCATATCGCAGCATTCAGCATCGGTGAAATCTTTTATATCTTCCCAGGTGTTGCACCACTCATCGGCTACTGTTTTTACTTTACAGCCCCTCTCATGCAGTTTGTAATGTAGTTCTTTCATAGCATGAATCTGTTTTTCTTTATCACCCATATCCATAGGACCTTCTATATAGAGCTGAAGTTCTCCGGCGGCTTTTTCCAGCTCGAGGAAGTAATCGGCCATCTTGTTGTCATCGTGGTTGAATATAGTTCCTATGTTGCCGTAGACATCGATATGAATATCCGGTTTGTACGACTCGTCAGTTCTCAGCTTGATAACTCTTTCACTGAGCCAATGCACGTATTCGAGAAGCAGTTCGCCTTTTCTTCCCAGCTTTGTATCGATATTATTGATGAGGGCGTGGGGAAGAACATCGACGTGTTTCAGGATCATTTTATCAACAGCCGTATACCGGTCGTCTCCGGACTGGGCAAAGAGGGGGACTGATTCTGCTACAATCGGTAAATCGTAATCGCGGCATATCACTTCCGTTTTCAGTAATCCCGAAGCGATGGCCGCAGCGTCGAGCAGTGCCTGGGAGACTCCGTAACGAATAGCTGTATGTAGCCTTTCCCCATTGATCTGAAGAATATCGAAGGCTTCGGCTTCCTCTTTGAATGATGTGATATTTCTCCCTTCGAGATAGGGTTTTATATATTCGTTGAGAAAGGGGATATATGTTTCTGTAAGGAAGAGAGGATCTCTTCCTCCGGCACCGGAATATTGAACAGCGGCACAGTCTCCGTATGCAATTTGTCCGTTTTCCATTATCAGCATTACAGATATGGATTCCCCGGCCATACGGATGGTTTTGAAACCATCTGTTTCCGCTTCTCCTTCATATATAAAGCCGTCGTGGCCGGCCCCTTTTTTTATTGCCGCCTGGTCGTCAAAGAAAAAACCTGTGACGCCTGCTGAAAATAATACTTTTTTAATTAACACTATCTCGGTCTCCCTACCAGTCTGCCTTTGCTTATGGCATAAATATCATCAATTACCATCTGAAAGCAGGGGTCTCTTTCTTCAACGGAAGCCCGCTCTCCGATTTTCTCTTTATGGAATGCCAGCACATCTTCAGGAAGAGGAGTGTTCCCCGCTTCAAAGATGCGCACTGCTCCCGAATTGTCTCTTACTGGAAGCATTTTTCCGTAATTGCACGCTGCCGGTGCGAAAGGAACATCGATGATTCCAGCCTGGAATGCTTTTATAGCTCCAATGGCAATATCTCCATCACCGGCGGTGAATACAGCACTCATTATGGCGTTCACTTCTTTGTGAATGATCTCTTTTTCCGCAGCCAGCTCAGTTATGTTGAATATATTCTGATCATGAGTCATCTGGATCATCTGTCTGGTAGCTTTCAGCCCCTGGAGATTTGCCTCTTTTGTGGGTATGCCCGACGCTTCATGAGGAGTTTTAACTATTACCTTCGTAGCTCCTGCGAAAGATGCCACAACTGAACCCCATCCGATGACGGAGAAAGCACGGGCTTCATCCTCGGGGAATCCTCCCATCCATTGATGGAGTACGGTGGATAACTCATAATCTGTGTATCCCGCAGCTTGAAAATACTTATTTGCCAGTTCAGTTAATGACTGCATGGCTGCTATATCCTGAATCATATTTCCAGCCTGGCCGTATCCGAGAGTGATGGATTTAACTCCCTGTTCCAATGCGAGAAGTCCTTCGATTATGGCTATACTGTGGGATACAAAGGGGGGAACCAGCGTCCCGGAAAGGGGCCCGAAAGGCTCTCTGTTAATGGTGATTCCCTCTTCCTGGTAAATGCCCGTCAGTCTGTCGATGAACTGCCAGTCGCGAATTGACTTTTCCAGAGTGACGCTTTTTGCATAGGGGATATTGTAAGAGATTCCTCCGCCTTCATATGAGTTGAACCCCGCGGCAAAAGTGATCTCCGCCAGTAGTCTGGCATCGGGAGTCCCGTGTCTGATTTCTACGGGTTTATCTATAGCTTCGATGATTCTTCTGCACGATTCGATCCCGTGGTTTACAGCGGGGAATCCGTTGAGGAGAGAATGTCCGGCTGCTCTGGACTTATCGATTCCCTTCTGCGCTTCCCCGTATTTGTTCAGACGGGTATAGGCATCGATAGTCGTCGGAAGAAGATCGGACTCCTCTTCCAGATATTTCAGGAGTTCAATGTGTTCATCGACAAGAGCCACTCCGGCTCTCGGCTGTATGAGCACCTTTTTTTCTTTGACAGCGTTGTTCAATACTTTTGCAAATCTCTTGGAATCGGGGAGGCTGTGCTGATATTTCACACCCTCTTCAATAGATACTCCCCGACCTGTGGGCCAGGCCGAAAGAATCTCTTCTCTCGCATTAATGTAGTCTTTCTTTTCAATTTTTTTATTTTGAATTTCCACCGTACAATCCTTTTAAATTGAGTTTTAATGAGGCAGTTGCTTCTTTTGGGTATAATCTGGCGGCATTGGCCAGAAGAGGGATCAGGTATTGATGATCTGTAAAATACTTATATTCTACAGGGCTCAAAATCTCTTCTCCCTTATTATTTATTTCAGGTACTTTGTAATGATCGAAGGGATTCTCTTTCAGAGTAGCCAGATAACCACCTGTACCGATAATGGTATTTATGTTTTTCAGGTTTCGACCTGATTCGAGAATGGTCGCTCCCGAAGTCGTATAGACTTCCCGTCTGGTTCCTCCATGTCGGATAGTAGATGTAACTGTGCAGAACCCGGCAAGAATGCTGTCAAATATCATGTCCATATCATCTTCCGGAATGAATTCGGGATTGGAACTCACTTTATTGAGGAATATTAGAAAATCTTCACGGTTTAAGTCTCTTCTTTCAATTTCCTCAAGCAGTGATTCTCTATCAGATTCCAATGCGGAAAGCGCACTGACTCTCATACCGAGATCTCCTTCTACAGATCTCTTTATCAATGGCTCCCTAATGCCCTTTCGGATCACCTTTTCTCCGTTTTTTTCTTTTACGACAGAGTAATAATCTGTCGTTGCTCCCCCCATATCAATCAGGGCTAAATCTCCGGAGAAAACACCTTCTTTTTCAACTAGAGTCATAAAGTCATAAACAGCTGCCGGTGTGGGAACCGGAGCCTGGCCTGTAAGGTCAACAATGGACTGCAGCCCTTTGCCCTGAATAATTCTTGTCATGAAAATTTCTCTCACAAGATTTCTGGCCTCTTCAGGTGATGGATTATTTAAATCGGGAAGCACATTGGAAGTGATAATCAGGTTCTTTTTACAGAATATGTCCCTGACCTGGTCCTGAAGGTCTCTGTTTCCGGCATAGAGAATGATGCAGTTCAGTTTGGATTCGGCCAGTAGCTCTGCATTGTGAATGATATAACTCTGATTCCCGCCATCTGTGCCGCCAGTCAGTAGAACAATATCGGGATTGGAATCTTCAATTTCCCTGATATCGGCACTGTTCAGTCTGTAGGAATAGGCTTTTGTCAGTTTTCCTCCTGCGGAAAGAGCCGCCAGTCTTGCTGATTCAAGAGTGAGATCCGGTACAATTCCTATCGCTGTGATTTTCAAACCGCCATGTGCCGAAGATGAACACATCACAGGAGTATTGCTGTATGCTGTCAGCTTCAATTTGCTTAAAATATCTGTAAAAGAATAAGCCAGATTTTCTGTTGTTGTCGCCGTCGCTTCTCTTCGTTCCAGTTTGAGTTTCCCATTTTGTATTGAGAACAGGGCACCTTTGGTCCAGGTGGAACCGACATCGATGCTTATCAGCATTTCAGATCCGTTTTAAGATCGCTGAGGCAGATTTCAAGTTCCACATCGGGAGTGTACACTCTGTCGAATCCCATTTCTGTAAATTTTTCGACGATATGGATTTTATCCATTTTGCCTACGACCAGATTTCCTCCGACATGAAGAGTTATCTCTTCCAGCCCCCGCTCAGTGCAGCGCTCCCGGAATCCCAGACAATCAATTTCTCCATGACCGTAGAGTGAAGATACCAGAATGGCCCGGGCTCCTGTTTCAATCGCAGAATCAATAAACTCATCTTGTGAAACCATTACCCCGAGATTGATAACATTAAAACCGGCATCGGAATAGAATTTATCGAGAATCTTATTCCCCACTGCATGACAGTCCGACCCGATAACCCCTAAAACAATTGTTTTATTTTCCACTTTTATTTTCTCCATGTTTCTTAACCTGTGAAGATTTGGCTCAGATTCAAGGCAGAATCCGAGCAGGCAGCGCAGTGTACTTCCGTACATGAGCAGCCCGCGGAGGATTCCAACGCAGAAGTTGAGCCAAAGATCACAGGTGCTCCAGTTTTTTTGAGATTTGTTCTTCTATATAGATCAGTGAACCCCTATCTATCTGATAATCAAAATTGATAAGGATTCCCCCGCTGTTCTTGAATTTCAGTAAAGCATCTGTGAGTTCCCAGTTGTTGTTGATAGACATTTCCGATGGAAGTATGACAACATCTTTATTTTTAAGATATTCTGAAAAATCACTACCTTTGCAGTTGCATAGATAAGTTATGCTCTCTGTTTTAAGGCCGAAGAGATCCATTCTGCTTCTAACAATGTCCCGGAATCGCTCAGTTATACAAATTATGCCAATTGAACTATCCGGTTTGACTGATGCCAGTTCAATGATTGTCTGCTGTCCAAGTGTTAATGCCGCCTGAAGGACCCTCTCCCTGATATTCGGACAGATTGTGATCACTTCATTGTAGTGAGTGGACGTTGTGAGTATGACATCGAATCCGGAGAGCATTCTTTCTGGATCTTCATTGCCAATAACATCATCGAGAAGATATTTTGTTATTTGTGTACCTGAAATATACTGGAGCTGTTTCTCAAAAACGGTCAGAGCTTCACTGTTGCAGTCAATGGCAGCTATGTGAAAGCTGTTCATTTTCTGTTCTCTATTCATTAGTATAAGTTGAAAGAATGTTGTGATTTCCCTATGTGAAAAATTGAGATTTTCCAGCTCAGTCAATGTATTGTTGATCAGTTGCACTGCACTGTCTTTTCTGCTTTGAACAAGGATGTCCTGATTTCTGGATATAAATGATCCTCTGCCCTGTACCACTTCAATTACATTATTATTCTCAAGCTCACCATAGGCTTTTTTTATGGTTCCCCTCGACAAATTCAGTTCCTGAGCCAATTCCCTTTCGGGAACAAGCTTGTCACCGGGTTTTAAGACATTCTGTTTTACCAGCTGAGTTATGCTCTGGGTAATCTGCCTGTAAACGGGGACGGCAGAGTCTCTGTTTATTGTTATCGCTTTCAAATGTACCACTCCTGCAATTGGTATAGACCAATATAATGCAGGTCTATGTATGTGTCAAAGGAATATTGCATTGATTATTAAAATAAATGAAATTACAGGAATTTGATTTCTCCAGGGATTTAGATATGCTTTAATTATACAGAGGACACCTGACTTTTGACTTGACAGTACGATTAGATGCCATTAAATTGATGCAAGCGTTTGCATTAATTAAAAATATGAGGATCTTCAATGAAAATACAGAGGAAAACATCGTTATTTGTCTTTGTTATTATTTTGTTGCTTTCGATAAATTCACTGATACTATTCTATAATAATTACATAACTGTTTCTCTTGATAAGTATATCAGTCGGTCTTATCAGCTCCAGGGGAAGTTTAAGGATATACAGAATCTCTCAAATGCGGTCATGTTGAACCAGACCGGCTTCAGGGCTGTATCAGAAAAATGGGAGCAGGGAGTAAATGATTTTGAGCGAATGCTGTCCTCTTATGGTTCGAATTCAGAGAATCCTTTTCTCACAGAAGATATTCTGGAGAACTCACAAAAAGTAATTGATTTATGGGAGCACCTCAAAAAAGATATTGATGTTGCTGACGCAGCTATTGTCAATATCTCTACATCAAAATTGATGAGTCGCCTTGGCAATAATAGTTTTGTCCGAATCCGTTACAGTACTGACTGGTCTAACGAAGACAGCACTTTATATAAAGATGCATTAAAACTGGAAGATATTATGGAGAAACTTGACCGGTCATCGGAGTTTGTCGCTTTTGGTATCGAGGAAACGGTCAGTAATCTCAATGATATTATTTCCGAGAGAAATAGCCGTGGAATAATGATTTCAGCTATCATTTTCTTTTTTGTTTTAATTCTCTCCTCTATATTTGTTATTTTATTCAGTAGAAATATGGCCGGAAGGATACAATCTATTGAACAGGTCATGAACCAGGTCTCAGAGAAAAATCTAACAGTAAGATATTCCATCAAGTCCAATGATGAAATTGCCAGTCTCGGCTCATATGTCAATCATGTACTCAGTGATCTTCAGAGCTTTTTCTCAAATGTAAATGGTTCCATAGATAATGCCAATCGCCTGAAGGATATTCTTTCATCGGGAATGACTGAATCTGCTGCAGCCATGGAAGAGATCTTCAGGAATATCGAGTCAATTGAACAGCAGTTTGAAAAACTGAAAGCAGAACTTGAGCAGTCGAAAGATGATATTGCCACCCTGGACGGGGAGGTGAAAGTCTTTGCGGAGAAAGTGGAGAATCAGTCACAATCGTCTCTTGATACACAAACTATGATGGAGAGCATGGTCAGTGAAATCCGGAGTGTCGGTCAGATCTCCCATGTTCAGAATGAAAAAGCCAGAGAATTGGTTCAGTCCGTAGAGACCAATCGCGATTCTTTGGAGAAGTCCGTCGAATCCATTGAAGCTGTTGCTGTCGGTATAGAGGGAATTACAGACATTATTTCTGTTATCAAAAGTATTGCCGATCAGACCAATATTCTCGCGATGAATGCCGCTATTGAAAGCGCTCATGCCGGTGAAGCGGGAAAGGGCTTTTCCGTTGTTGCCGAAGAGATCAGGAAGCTGGCTGAATCATCTGCAGAAAATGTCGGCACGATTGAGAGTTTTATCAAAAATACATCGGGCGATATGAAAGAGACTCTATTGAGAAGCAGAGAGCATACGGGATCATTTGAAAAGATCGGTGATGAGATTCTCCGCTATGCAGAAGTTATGAATGAAGTGTATCTGCATATGGAAAAACTGGGACATAAAGGTGGATCCGTTGAGGAAAAATCGAAAGAGTCCTTTGAGGTCAGTAAAGAATTAAGTGAGAATATCACGAATATTCACAGTATGTCTGAACGGCTCGATCAATCGATGAATATTATTGAAAATCATTCAGCGAGTACTTTCGATGGAATGAAGGAAATTTCCATCGGTACAAAAGAGATACTGAACTCTTTTGATCTGATTAACAATTCCAATCTGGAAAATGTAGAAACAGTGAACCGGTTGAGGGAAGAGCTTCTCACTTATCAAGTTGAAGATGAATCGTCGGAAGAATAGTTTTTTTCATCACTTTTGAGAAATATTACACAGGGGATTGCAACGGCGGAGATGTAAACAGCAGCTCTGTAGGTCGCATCCATTCCTATTTTATCAGCCATCAATCCGATGATTAATGTCATTATGGAACCGAAAAAGAAATTAAAAGTCATATAAATTCCATTGATAAAAGAACCGTGTTCCGAATCAATATCGTGGATCACTGCCAGTAGAACCGGTCCCGAAGTAAATAGGAAAAATCCCGATAGAATAAGAACGGGGATAACCAGCATTCCGGAGATATTTATGAACAGCAGCATCAGCAGCGGATTAATTACCGCTGATATGAGGAGCACTGTCTTTCGCCCGATTCTATCGGATATTGGTCCTGCCAGAAAGGTTCCGGCTGCCCCTGAAAACTGAAGTGCCGATAGGGATATCCCCGCAATCCATATTGACTGATCTTTTGAAGTCAGATATGTCGGCAGATAGATTGTCAGTGCCGATTTCATAGCTGAACGGAAAAATATGATAGCTCCGATGGTCAATAATAGTGGTAGGATTGATATAAACGTCTTTCCAACTCCCCGGGCTCCCTTTTTTCTCACAGGTTTGTGAATCTGAACTTTGCGGAACTGGAAAAAAAGAAGAAGTGATGCCGCTACTCCCAGAGGAGCAAGCCGCCATGTTCCCGCCAATCCCCAGAGCGATACTCCTCCGAGAATGATCATTGGCCCCAGTGTTCTCGCTAATTCTCCGCCGAGCATATAAAAACTCATGCCCTGTCCTATTTTATCACCGGCAAAATGCTTGATCATAACAGGGCTCGGCACGTGAAAGAGCGTTGCGCTGATTCCAGAGACGAATATCAGAATGGTAAGGATTATGATATTGTGAGACATTCCTATGAAACTCATACAGAGCGTTGTTATCAGGGGAGCGATGATAATAAATATGCTCACTCTCACCCTGTCGGCGATCATTCCTATAAAGGGATTAAACAAGGTCGGGATTTTTCGGATGACATCGAGCATGCCCGCCATTAAGAGTGTGATGCCCAATTGCTCAATGAGAATCGGCAGAATGGGAGCCAGGAAAGCCGAGTATGTGTCATGAGTCAAATGGGCCAGTGAGATGATAATGACGTTTTTGGTATTGAAAGATTTAGTTTTGTTGCTCATTGAGGGAAGTGTACTATGGATCTTTGCCTAATGTCAGCAGATCTATTTACCATGAGAACATTCAACTAGATAATAGATCAATTGAATAAAAAAGATTTGCAAATATGAGAAAATCAGTTTAGGTTTAATCATTATTTGAGAACTGGCTGGTCAGTTCTGGAGGCTTTATGCTGATATACGGCAACATTATACTGTCCGTTTTATATTTTCTGGTAGCTATTACCTATATTCTTTTGTTTAATATTCCCAAAAAAGGGATGTTGATCTCTTCAAAGATTCTTGTCTTTTTCAGTGTTTTCCTTCACTCAAGTTTTCTCATTTTTATTGGTTTCTCCGAAAACAGGCTGGCATTGACCACGGTTTTCGAAGTGCTTTCGATGCTGGCTCTGCTCATGACGATAATGCTTATCAGCCTTGAACTGAAAACCGGAGAAAAGTCTTTGGGCGCTTTTATTTTTCCTCTGGTATTCTGTCTTCAGGTTATATCTCTTCTGGGGAAGAGGATTCCCATTCTCGATGACAGTATTATCCGCATGCCTTTACTCAGTTTTCATACACTGACAACAGTTATCGGTTATACCTGCTTCATTTATTCTTTCATACTCGCAATAATGTATCTTTATCTCCTGAAGCGATTTGAGAATAAAAAATACGATTCTATCTTTTTCGGTCTCCCTCCGTTGGATCTTCTGGAGAAGCTCAATGTAATCATTCTGTTTATCGGTTTTATTCTTCTCAGTTTCGGGCTGGTTACAGGTGGGTGGCTATCTGTACTAATCTGGAATAAAATCCCTTTTCTCGATCCTAAGATTTTTCTGACAATCTGCCTCTGGGTTATTTATCTCGTCAGTCTTTTAGCCCGGTCTTTATTTAAATTGAGAGGAAAAACGATGAGTTATGCTGCGATAATCGGCTTTTCCTTCATCATTATAATCATCACGCTTGAAAGTCTCACCCAGTTCACAATGCACAGGTTCTAGGAGAATAGATGTACCCTTTATTTTTGAAACTTGAAAACACTGCCTGCCTGGTTATCGGAGGCGGTAACATCGCCGAACGGAAAACTGTCAGTCTTCTCGAATCCGGTGCGGATGTTACACTCATATCTCCTTCTGTCACATCTGAACTACAGAAGCTTATAGACAAGGGAGCTATTGAATACAATCAGAGACTCTACTGTGCCGGTGACACAAAAGGATATTTCCTGATTATAGCCGCTACCAATTCGAGAGAATCCAATAAGCAGGTTTATAGTGAGGCAATATCACAAAATGCTCTAATCAACTGTGTAGATGATCCGGAATTCTGTAACTTTTATGTTCCCGCTCTTGTGAAAAGAGGACATTTGAAAATTGCTGTTTCCACTGAAGGAAAACTCCCTATGCTGGCCGGGAGAATCCGTCGGTTTTTCAATGGTATATTTCCTGAGAATATGGGGGAGAAACTCGAGGAGCTCGGTGAACTCCGCAGAAATATAATCAGTGAAGCTGGTGATGATGAAGAGAAAAAACAGGAGATGTTTGAAAAACAACTGGTTCCGTCAATCGATGCCATATTGAAGGATGTCGGGAAATGATTGGAATTATAGGGATAAATCATGAAACAGCCCCTCTTGATATAAGAGGGCAGTTATCATTTAACAGTAAAGATATACAGCAGTTCTTCGAATACCTGATAGATCGGGTCGGTGACGTGGAATTGGTTCTCGTCTCCACCTGCAATAGAATGGAGTTGTATTTTTCATCGAATAAATCGTGCGGACATGGAATATCGGAAAAGATGATTTCTTATGTGCTTGAATATAAAGAGCTGGAGAACTCCAGTTCATTTGATTTTTACAAATATCTGGATGGAGATGCTGTCAGACACCTTTTCAAAGTTGCAGCGGGATTAAATTCAATGGTTCTAGGTGAGAATCAGATTCTCGGTCAATTAAAGGAAGCCTATAAGTTAAGTATAGAATTGAATATGGCAGGCTCAATTATGAGTCGATTATTCCATAAGGCATTTCAGGCCGGGAAAAGAGTCCGTTCGGAAACTGAAATAAATAAAGGGGCATCATCTGTCAGTTATGCCGCTATAGAACTGACACACAAGGTCTTTGCCAATCTCGACAATCATCCCGTTCTGCTGATCGGAGCGGGAGAAGCCGGTGACCTCGTGCTCCAGAGTCTGAAGGAGCGGGGTAGTAATCAAATTGAAATAATCAATCGAACTTTTTCCAGAGCAGAAGCTCTGGCAGAGAAATACTCTGCACGGGCGCTCTCCTTTGACAAGCTTGAAGAATCTCTGGTGAACAGCGATATAGTTATCACATCGACAGCGTCTATTAAGCCTATTTTACTGGAAGAACAAGTCAGAGTGATTATGAAAAAGAGGAAGGGCAAAATGCTTCTTCTCATAGATTTATCAGTACCCCGGAATATAGAAGAGTCTATTCGCTCAATGAAAAATATATTCCTTTTCAATCTCGATGATCTGCAGGAAGTAGTGGCTTTTAACTACAGCAAAAGACAAAGAGCCATAAAAAAAGCCAATATTATTGTCGATGGCCTCGTCTATGAATTCGAGTCGTGGTTGAGCGGCTTAAAACTGTCTCCTACTATTGATCAGCTGAAAGATAAACTGGGTGGATTGATGGATCATGAGCTCAACAGCCTCTATGGCAATATCTCTGATAGCGAGTTTGATTGTCTGCAGAAGTTTTCGGGGAAAGTGCATAAAAAATATCTGGGTATGATCATAAAAAATCTTAAAATCCTCTCTGACAACGGAAGATATGTTGAATACATAGATCTGGTGAATAATCTTTTTGATCTTAACGTCGCCGGGAGAGCACAGATAGCTGAAGAAATAGAGGTAGGGGAATAATTAAATTGAAAAAGACAATAACCATAGGTACCCGGGGCAGCAATCTTGCCCTGATACAGGCCAATACTGTCAAAGATATACTCTCTGGATTTGATGAAAATCTTAATGTCCAACTGAAAATCATTAAAACGAAAGGCGACAGGATCCTCGATTCACCCCTTTCTAAAATAGGTGATAAGGGACTCTTTACAAAGGAGCTTGAAGTTGCTCTTTACAATAGTGAAATAGATATTGCGGTTCACAGCCTGAAAGATCTTCCAACGGAACTTCCAGAGGGGATTGTTCTAGGTGGAGTTCTGAAAAGGGAAGATGTTCGCGATGCTTTTATCAGTCGCGATGGAAGAAAACTCAGCGAAATGAAAGATGGTGAAGTGATTGCCAGTTCCAGTCTGCGGCGGAGTTCCCAGATCAGAAGAATTAATCCCAACCTGAAGATCATTGATATCCGTGGAAATATCGAGACGCGAATAAGGAAGATGGAAGAGGGATACTGTGATGCCACACTGCTCGCTTGTGCCGGGCTCATTCGTGCCGGATATACAGATAAAATATCTGAGGCTCTCAATCCGGAATTGGTGATTCCCGCAGTCAGTCAGGGGATTATCGGGATAGAAGTTCTCGATTCAAATGAAGAAGTGAAGAGTATTCTCAACCATATTACTGATAAAGAATCCATGATTATGGCTGAAGCTGAAAGAACTTTTCTCCGTATGCTCGAAGGGGGCTGTCAGGTTCCTGTCGCCTGTTACTCTCAAATTCAAGGTGATGAATATATTTTTACTGGAATGGTTTGTGATCTGACTGGTGTGAATCAGATAAAATCCCGATTTAAAGGGCCTATCTCTACAGCAGTGGATCTCGCTGCCGGTGCTGCTGAGGAGATCATTAAAAAAGGTGGCGATAAAATATTGAAAGCAATTAAGGAATTATCAGCCAATGGTTAAAAAAAACGATAAATACGACCGTATCATTGCTAATGCCTCTCTGCTTTTTGCACAGTCTGATTTTCAAAGCGTCTGTATGGAAGATGTAGCTGTTGCTGCTAAAGTGGGGAAGGGAACTCTCTACAATTATTTCAAATCCAAGGATGATTTGTACTTTTCCATTCTGAACTACCGCCTTGAAAATCTCCTGCAAGTCCTGACTGATGCATATAATGGGAGGGATGACTTTCTGAAAAATATGAGAAGCCTCATCGTGCACCTGCATAAATTCCTTGCAGGACATCCCTACTTTCACAAGATATGGACTAGAGAAGAACATTCCATAGAAAAGAGCAGCAATAAAACCATCTTTGAATTAAAAGAGAGAATTATGAATCTGATTGAGAAGGTGCTCGAGCAGGGGCAGAATGAAACTTTGCTCAAAGATGATCTCGACATACCTTTAACAGCTCAAATCGTCTACTGCATGATCAATTATGTCAATTATGAAAAAAATCCCGATAAACTTTTTTCCATTCTTATGAAAGGGGTCGGAATCGAGGGACTGGATATATCCGTTGAATATGAGAGTTATAAACATGAAATCAAATAATGAATCGGGAACGGTATACCTTATCGGTGCCGGACCGGGAGACGAGGGATTATTGACCTTGCGTGGAGCTGAATATCTACAGTCGGCAGATGTTGTCGTATACGATTATCTCTGTAATGAAGCTCTGCTCAATATGGCAAAACCCGGTGCCGAGAGAATCTATGTGGGAAAACAAGCAGCAGCCCATACTCTATCTCAGGATGAGATCAATCAATTACTGGTAGATCAAGCATTAGAAGGAAAAAATGTTGCCCGTATGAAAGGCGGGGATCCTTTTGTATTCGGCCGCGGTGGAGAAGAGGCTTTGTTCCTCAGAGAATCGTCCATTGATTTTGAAATTGTTCCGGGTATAACGGCGGGAATAGCTGCATCGGCTTATGCCGGAATCCCATTTACCCATAGAGGAATAGCCACAACGGCTGGATTTGTAACGGGACATGAAATGGCCGGCAAAGAAAAAAGCGATATAGACTGGGAGAATATCAGCGGACTGCACACTCTTGTTTTCTATATGGGTGTGGGAAATCTTCCTGTCATAGTAAAAAAATTGAAAGACGTCGGCCGTTCAGGTGAAACTCCTGCAGCTCTTGTCCGCTGGGGTACGAGAGCCAACCAGGAAACGGTAACGGGAACACTCGATACTATAGTGGATCTGGTGGAAGAAGCCAGATTGAAACCACCGGCACTTATTATTGTCGGAGAAGTTGTCAATCTGCGGAAAGATCTTCGCTGGTTCGATAAAAGACCTCTTTTCGGAAAAAGAATTGTAGTGACCAGGAGCAGGACTCAAACCTCTTCGCTGGCTGAAAAGCTGAAGAGGGCTGGTGCAGAAGTGATCGAACTTCCCACAATCGATATTCAGCCTCTGGAGGATCAAAGTCATATTGATAAAGAGATTTCTGAAATAGAAAAATATGATGGACTTATTTTCACCTCTGTAAACAGTGTGGACATTTTTATGGAAAGACTTTTTGCATCTGATAGAGATGTCCGTGCTCTCTATATGACGAGAATCATTGTCATAGGAGGAGAGACTTCCCGCAGGTTATTACACTATGGTTTAAAAGCCGACCTGATCCCGAAGCAATTCACTTCTCAAGGGGTGGTTGAAGTAATAAAACAGTGCGGGAAATGTTCAAATGGAAAACATGTCCTCATTCCCGGATCTCTAATCTCGGGAAATATCATTGCCGAAGGCTTGAAAGAGCTGGGGACGAAAGTAGAAATGGTCGCCATCTACAAGAATAATAAACCGGAGTACACAGCTGAGAAAATCGATGCTATTTTCGAGGAGTTACCCGATCTGGTGACATTCACAAGTTCCTCAACAGTAAATAATCTAGTCGAAATTCTCGAGGGCTGCGGCAGATCTCAATATGTCAAAAAGATAAAAGGGGCCAGCATCGGACCTATGACATCGAGGACAGCTGCTGAGAGAAACATTGAACTGGTAATTGAAGCGGAAACGCATACGATCGATTGTCTTGTTGATGGAATATTAGAGCATATAAAGAAAATAGGAGAATAAAAAATGGTTGGAATTTCAAAATTATATTGTGGATCGGTGGAAGCATCGGACCCTTTAAGATACGGAAGACATTCGGGAAAGCTGCCCTCACACCTGTTGCAGTTCTCTAAAGATAAAAAACCTGTAGTAGTCTGGAATGTGGGAAGAAGATGCAATCTGAGATGTATCCACTGTTATTCCCAATCAAATGATCAGGTATATCCCGATGAATTGACAACTGAAGAGGGGTTTGCCCTGATCGATGACCTGGCTCAGTTCGGATCTCCTGTATTGCTTTTTTCCGGTGGAGAGCCACTGATGCGCCCTGATCTTTTTGAGTTGATAGCCCATGCCCGTTCAAAAGGGATGAGAGCTGTTTTATCGACAAACGGAACACTTATCACCAGGGAAATTGCTCAGAAATTGAAAGATTTCGACCTTTCCTATGTGGGGATCAGTCTCGATGGCCTCGAGAAAATTCACGACAGTTTTCGCGGGAAAAAAGGGGCTTTTAAGGAAGCCATCGCCGGTCTCAGAAATTGTCAGGAAGTGGGAATTAAAGTGGGGCTCCGGTTCACTATCAACAAAAAAAATGCTGAAGATATCCCCGGAATTTTCCAGCTTTTGAGAGATGAAAATATTCCCAGAGTTTGCTTTTATCACCTGGTCTATTCAGGCAGAGCAACAGAGATAATTAAAGAGGATCTTACTCACGATGAAACCAGAGCTACTGTCGATCTGCTGATGAGAGAGACAAAACAGCTCTTCTCAGAGGGACAGGAAACAGAAGTTCTCACAGTGGATAACCATGCCGACGGAGTTTACCTCTATCTGAAAATGAAAGAAGAGGGACACGAACGAGCCGACGATGTTCTGGAACTGCTCAGAATGAATGGTGGAAACAGCACGGGGAACGGTATCGGTTGTGTCAGCTGGGACGGTTCGGTCCATGCCGATCAGTTCTGGAGACATGAAACGTTCGGAAACGTGAAAGACAGACCTTTCAGTGAAATCTGGACAGATCTCTCCAATCCTCTTATGGCAAAACTCAAAGATAAGAAACCACATGTAAAAGGGCGATGTGCCAAATGCGAATACCTCGATATCTGCGGAGGAAATTTCAGGGTAAGAGCCGAAGCTGTTCACGATGACCTGTGGATGGAAGATCCCGCCTGTTTTCTCACTGATGAAGAGATTGGCATTGCAGAAAAGGTGGAAGCCTGATGTTTCCTACAGTTAGAATGCGCAGGTTGAGAGGCAATGAAAACCTGAGAAGGCTTGTCAGGGAGAATCATCTCTCTGTCAGCGATCTTATCATGCCTCTTTTTGTCTGTCCCGGAAAGGGAATTAAGAATGAAATCGCTTCCATGCCGGGAAACTATCACATGTCTGTAGATGTTCTCGTTGAAGAGTGCAGAGAGATCCGAGATCTCGGTATTCCCGGTGTTATATTATTCGGCATTCCCGAATCTAAAGATGCCGTCGGTTCAGATACATGGTCAGATGAGGGCATTATTCAGAAAGCTGTCAGATCCCTGAAAGAAAAGGTGAATGATCTTCTGATTATCACCGATGTCTGTTTCTGCGAATATACAGATCACGGTCATTGCGGCATTCTTAAGAATGGTACAGTGGATAATGACGCCACGCTTCTCAATATAGCGAAACAGGCTGTATCTCATGCCGAAGCCGGAGCCGATATGGTAGCTCCTTCAGATATGATGGATGGAAGAATCGGGATTATGAGAGAAGCTCTCGATACTGCAGGATTTTCAGATATCCCGATAATGGCCTATTCTGCAAAATACGCTTCAGCTTTTTACGGACCATTTCGCGATGCAGCTGATTCCACACCTCAAGAAGGAGACAGAAGGGGATATCAGATGGATCCTCCCAATGGAGATGAAGCCATACGCGAAGCGGAACTGGATATGATGGAAGGTGCTGATATCCTGATGGTGAAACCGGCATTATCTTATCTGGACATTATCTATCGTGTGAAGAGCGAATTCTCTATGCCTGTAGCCGCTTACAATGTGAGTGGTGAGTTTTCAATGGTTAAAGCCGCAGCGGCAAAGGGAATGATTGATGAAGAGAGAGTTATGATGGAAATGCTTACATCAATGAAAAGGGCGGGAGCCGATATTATCCTCACATATTTTGCAAAAGATGCCGCCCGGGTTCTGGGACAGAGGGAGAAATAAATGCACGGACATGAAAACAGATCCGGAGTGAAAAAGTACGTACCCCGTTTAGTCGCCTGGGAAACAACCAGGCGCTGTCCCCTAAACTGCCGGCATTGCAGAGCGGCGGCAATGGATAAGGAATATACAGGAGAGCTCAGTACAGAAGAATCTTTCAGATTGCTCGACAACATCGCATCATTTTCCAAACCGATAATCATTCTTACCGGTGGAGAGCCGATGGCCCGTGATGATATTTACCAAATTGCAAAATACGGTACTTCACTGGGTCTGAGAATGGTTATGGCTCCCTGCGGAATATTGATGAATGAACAGAATGTTCAGCAGATGATTGATTCGGGAATACAGAGAATTTCACTGAGCATCGATGGTGCGGATAAAGAGACACATGATTCTTTTCGCCAGGTCGACGGCGCTTTTGATTCCGTGATGAATGCTGCAAGGCTCGCAAGGGAGGCAGGACTCGAGTTTCAAGTGAATACAACAGTAACAAAACTGAATTACAAAAATCTTGATAAAATTCTCGATTTGAGCATGGAAATTGGTGCTGTCAGTTATCATCCCTTCCTTCTGGTCCCTACTGGACGAGGAAAGAATATGGCTGAGTATGAAATCGATCCCCAGGAATATGAAGATGTTCTCACCTGGATTTATAAGAAAAGTCTCGATCTCCCCATACAGATGAAACCGACATGCGCTCCGCATTATTACAGAATCCTGAGGCAGAAAGAACATGAAGCGGGAAGAAAAGTAACCTTTGAAACTCATGGCCTCAATGCTATGACCAAAGGTTGTCTCGGCGGACAGGGATTCTCTTTTATCTCCCATCTGGGAAAAGTCCAGATCTGTGGGTTCCTCGAAGAGGAAGCGGGGGATATCCGTAAAGCGGATATGAATTTTCAGGAAATCTGGGAAAATTCAGAGCTTTTTCTGAAGATGAGAAATCCTGAGAAATACGAAGGCAAATGCGGAGACTGTGAATACCTCCGGGTCTGCGGAGGATGCCGGGCAAGAGCTTTTTCAGAAACCGGGAATATTATGAGTGAAGAGCCATATTGCATCTATGAACCGCGTAAGAAAGCGGGAGCTTTGAAGTGAAAGATCTGACCGATATAGAGAAAAAAATTCTTGAAGAAATTCAGCAGGATATCCCTTTGGTAAGCCGACCCTTTCAAGAAATCGCAGTAACTCTCGGCATTGATGAAGAGACCGTTATTTATTCTATAAACTCATTGAAGGAAAGGGGATTTATCCGAGATATTTCGGCGATTTACAATGCAAAGGGATTGGGATATAAAAGTACTCTCGTCGCATTGGCAACTAATGATCCCGACAAAACCGCCGCTGTAATCAATAAACACCCCGGAGTCAGCCACAATTATTACAGGGAGCACACTTTTAATGTCTGGTTTACTCTGACTGTGCCTGAAAGTATGCACTTTGAAAGTATTATTGAAGATATGCTGGGTGGTGAATCTTATGAAAAATATAGAATCCTGCCAGCCTTAAAAACATTTAAAATCGGTGTGAACTTTCGTTTTACCGGAGATATAAAGAAAAAGAACAAAAGTGAGTATTCTTCAGATATTGCCAGTGTTGAGATCGATAGAGATTTGATCCGGGCTCTGCAGAACCCTTTTCCTGTAGTTTCTGAACCGTGGTCAGTGCTTGGAGAACAATTGGGGAAATCTGAAGATGAGTTATTTTTAGAAATAAGTAAACTAAAAAAAGCCAGAGTTATAAAAAGGATCTCCGGTGTAATCCGGCACAGAAAAGCGGGATATGCATCAAATGGAATGGCCTGTTTTGAACTGGATGAAGACAAAGTTGAACAGGCGGGTATGCAGGCAGCAGAATTTAATGCCGTATCTCATTGTTACCAACGTCCTGTGTATTCCGATTGGCCCTATTCTCTATTTGCCATGACCCATGGAACATCAAATGAAGAATGTGAGAAAATCATCAGTGAAATTACTGATGAGATCGGTGCACTCAGTTGTCTGACTCTATATAGTACAAAAGAGTATAAAAAAGAAAGAGTGAAGTATTTTTTGGAGGACGTCCATGTATAAAAAATCAGAAGAATTGTACAACAAAGCAAAATTATCAATTCCAGGCGGAGTGAACAGTCCTGTCCGGGCTTTTAAATCTGTCAATAGAAATCCCTTATATATAGATCATGGGAAAGGATCCAAAATATATGACGCTGATGGAAATGAATATATAGATTATGTCTGTTCCTGGGGACCTCTTATACTTGGACACTGTGACCGGCGGATTCAGGACGCAGTTATCAAAGCCACTAAGAAAGGAACCAGTTTTGGGGCCTGTACGGAAGTAGAAGTTAAATTCGCCTCTTTGATAACAGAAATGTATCCTTCCATTGAGAAAATCAGAATGGTAAACTCCGGAACTGAGGCCACAATGAGTGCGGTCAGATTGGCAAGAGGATATACGGGAAGAAATAAAATAATTAAGTTCGATGGCTGTTATCACGGACATGGAGACAGTTTTCTTATAAAAGCCGGATCAGGAGTATTAACATTCGGTATTCCCGGCAGTCCCGGCATTACTCCGGAAACAGCTGGGAACACATTAATTGCTCAGTACAATGATATTGAAAGTGTAAAAGAGCTTATTAATAACAATCACGGTGAAATTGCCGCACTGATTGTTGAACCTATAATGGCCAATGCCGGTATGATTACTCCGGAGAATGATTTTCTTAAAGATCTTAGAGAAGTCACTTCTAAAGAGGGAATACTTCTTATTTTTGATGAAGTTATCACCGGATTCAGAATTGCCCCCGGTGGGGCACAGGAATATTACGGGATAAAGCCCGACCTGACCACGCTTGGAAAAATCATAGGTGGAGGACTGCCGGTAGGAGCATTCGGAGGAAAGAAAGAGATCATGGATTATCTCGCACCGGAAGGTCCGGTCTATCAGGCGGGAACACTCTCAGGCAATCCCCTGGCTATGGCTGCTGGATTCGAGGCTGTATCTATATTGAAAGAGGCCAGTGTCTACAAAAAACTTGAAACTCTCGGCTCCAGGCTGG
>Ga0070728_10000343_pt1 | contig 99377 bp, 100 predicted proteins | sample tdDd471_FD_66723 | JGI IMG/M metagenome (GOLD analysis project Ga0070728, IMG submission 66723) | Marine sediment microbial communities from the Atlantic coast under amendment with organic carbon and nitrate - tdDd47.1 | ecosystem: Environmental > Aquatic > Marine > Coastal > Sediment | place... | reverse complement strand
CAAGACCGAAAAGAACCTATTTTATTAACTATTAAATCTCAAAATCATGAACATTGTAGAACGTTATAAAAAACCAACTCCGAAGTTTTTCAAAACTTTAAGAAATATTGGCATTGCTTTAGCTACTGCAGGAGGTGCTATCATAGCTGCCCCAATTAGTATGCCTGCACTAGTTGTCACCATTGCTACTTATATGACTGTTGCGGGAACTGTGGCCACCGCAGTGAGTCAAGCTGTCGTCACTGATAATACAGATGATGAAACCAATGAGGAGGAATAAGTATGCAATTCAACCTAAATGATAAAGTCTGTATGGTTGGTGGTACTGTCTTTGGTATTTTGCCCAATATTCCACCTGATGACCTCATCGTAACGATTATTATGGCGTTTGTTGGAGCATTGGTCAGCTTTATTGCCTCTATGTTATTTAAGTATTTAGCAAAACTCTTTAAGAACAAAAAATAGCCACTTAAAGCCCAGTTTGATCCTGGGCTTTTTTTTATCTCTCCAATTTAAAGGACCTCAACAATACCGATTTTAATTCTTTGGTTGCCTTAAGTTTGTTTTGAAATAGAAGTTCTAACGCTTCCACTTTTTTGAGAGTATCGAGTTTGGTTTGAAAATCGCCTTCGTTGAGATATCTTTCATTGTTTTTAAGTAGTTTTTTGACATCATTGATATATATAAATGGTATTACACTACCTTTTAAGTAAATACGGTAACATTTGCTTTCTAAAAGCATCATTGACAAGTGAAATAAAGCTTCTTTTTGCTCGGTTGTGTTCGTAGAAACCACAAAACAGTTAGGACAAGGTGTTGTCATTGGTTTTCCACTGTTAAGTCCTTTGTTCAGAATAAAAAAATGAGGTTTAAGGTAGGTTCTTCCGCTTCGGTGGGTTTTGATTTCAAAAGTTTGCATAGCTATCCAAATTAAAATTGCTTCGCTACGCTTCGCGCCAATAATTTTTTAAAAGAAAACAATAAAAAAGAAAGCTTCTTTTTAGATGGCGTTGATAATGCTGTCAAGGTTTTTGGAAAAAATACTACCGAAGTGTGGAGATTTTTTTCAAAACCCGGAGGGCTTGACCTTTATAGCATTGTGCGGTGGGCAGAGGAGCCAGCTAACTTGCTTTCCTTTTTTATTTTTTTATTTCTGAAATATTTTCCTCTTTTTGGGGCAAAGTGAAGTAGGTGGAGGTAATTGTGAATGTGCATGCCAGGAAAAGATAATGAAAGGGCATTATGGTAATAATGCGCTTTGATTATGCGCGGTGTTGAGGTGGGTGAACGGAAGGAGCGATACCCTGAAAAGGATTGAGCGTATGTAGTTTACCTACCGCAGACACTTGGACACATTTATAATTGCCGTAACCTACACCTTTGAAATGGGTGGTGGGGAAAAGAGGAACGGATAAAGAGAATTTGATTAATAGTTTTTATATTTGATATAAACCTATTAAATATGAGCATTAAACTACCAGATAATCTATTTCCTGCAGTTGTATTTTTCACAGATACACCTCCAACACAACCAATTATCTTTACTATATTGATTTATAATACTCAAGAAACCCCATTATATGTTGCTTGGTTTCATGAAAACCGAATAGATCCTATTACTGTATGTAAAGAGGAAGATAGATGGATTGATAAAAAAACCAATAAAGAAACTGAAACTTCAAGAGCAATTGGTTTAGCAATAGAAAACTACAATCCGTTTAAATAGAAATTTAAAACAACCTACAACCATTTAAATGACTAGAAGGGAAAAGAGGCAAAAGGATTTTCAGTCCTTGTGACCTAAATTTTCAATCGAAGTTCTGAATTGGCGGCTGGAGAGCGGATATTTTACATAATGGCGTTATAACTACAGCTTTGGTGATGCGATGGGTGTAGCGGCTGCTATTATAACAGCGCATTATGTAACATAGCTTTAGGTAGTTTTTGGTGTGAGCGTAGGAAACAGCTCTTTACTTTTTTGCTTATCCATTGATTGCAAATAACACCTTAAGCAAAACAAGTAATGTACTGTGTGAGGGTTGGCAGCCAAAAACTACAAGAGCGATGGCGCGCAGAACAAACCAAAAGACAGAGGCTTCTTGCCTTCGGCAATAAACTGGGTTTTGGTTTGTGGGGAATTTATTGACACTATCCTAAAAAGTGTATAATTAATCCCCTTTCTTATGCTTATGTGGCTTTAGTGATGGTGTGTTTTTAGGTGTTTGCTTATTATCTCGCTGACGTCTGTCTGGTTTCCCCGTTGAATCAGCTATTCTCTTTGGACCTGGTTTAATTCCCATAATCTTAATATTTATTGACATGTTTTGATTAATTAAAGCTAATCATTTTTGCCAAATCATAATCTGTAAATTATAGAAACTTATAAACACTTTAAAAGAATTAGAATTACCAGTTTTGTAGTTATAGATTCAATAGTACAATAGCAAACAAACCACAAAAGTGTTAGCGCTGAACAAACTAAAAGATATTTTTAACTGTGCCAATACAGGTTATGGAATTTGAGCTTTCGAAAAACTCTAGACAGGGCAAGCGAGAAAACTGGGTTTTGTTTTATGGAGAATACGATTTACTTATTCTTCCCAAACAATACTTAAAACTGTATTATATTTTGGTGTTATTATGCAGTATTCATAGAATTTGAAATCGTTGTCATTTTCATATTTTTTTAATTCAAACCAAGTCGATTTCCATATAGGTTGTTTACTATGTGCGCGACTATATATTTTTTGATTGTCAAAAAATTCTGCCGCAACAGAATCTTCTGGAGGTGGTAATTTAATTCGGCTATTAATGAAATAAGGATAATCATCAGGTCTTTTCCAGTATTTTACTGTGTTATTATGAGAATAAAACAAACAAACTGGGTGCCTGCCAAGTTCGAAATATTTATAGGCTACTGATGTGATACTTGTTTGAAAGAGATCTGCTAATGATCGTAATAAGTCAGGGCTAAACTTTTTATTTTCACATTCACTTATAAATAAATTTTCAGGCATTAATAGCTCTGAAGCAAACTCATTTGCTTCTGTTTCTTGGTGGCCATTCTTAAAATATTCCAATGTTGCATCAGTATCATTATGCACAGGAACTAGATTACGGTGCATTTCAAAATGACCAAGTTCATGTGCAAGAACAAAACGTCTCTTTCCCATAAATTCAATATTGGAATTTACGGTAATAATTGATTTAGAATTACCAAATACTATCCTCCCTTCAGCATTATGCAATGGTTTTTCTACCAATGTAGCACCTCTGCCATAAACAATTAACTCTAATGGAATTTCAGTAGGGTCGACAATACCACATTCATAAATTAACTTTTGAGCAGCATTCTTACCCTTTGACATTATTTTTCAAGATTTTCTAGCTCTTCCATCAGTTTTAATAAATCAACATCCGCCAAAACATCTCGTATTTCATCATCAGACCAGTTTTCTAATTTTCTATACTGTAATTTTGGACTTTTAGTTTTGAGCAAACTAATTAAAACATCTGAAGTTTGATTAATGTTTTCATCAATGGCTTTTTTTAAATGAATCAATGCTCTTTCCATTAATGTAATATCCTGTTTTTTATTAGCTACCGCTTTAGACAAAAACTTTATTTTTTTCATATACTCACCTGCGAATTTTAGTTCTTCAAGCGTATTGAAACCTTCTTCATCCAAAAACTCTTTTGCATACTCTGTGTTTCTTTGTAGAATTTCTAACTCTACATTATCCAGCAGATTGAGAATATTTTTTTTGTTCATATTAGTATCCATTTTCTGCTAATTTTTGTTGGATTAAATTTCTTCTTCTTTTAAATCTTCTCCAAGCATTATGAAAATCAGAATCAGACATCCCTAACTCTTGTTTTATTTCGTCTGGTTTTTCTAGACCATCAACTAAACATTCAAAAATAAGTAATTCATCATCTTCAGCTCCTGCTTTTTCAAGTTCATTAAAAATATTGTTACTCAACTCTTTTGCAACTAAAATTACTTGAGCATTATTTTCATCGATTATATTTTTAGGCAAAATTTTATCATAATTATCAATTGAAGTTTCTATACCTTTTTTATTTAGTAGATTATTGATATGACTATCTAGAGCGCCAATAATAAAATCTTCAAAGTCTGGGTATCTTTCCACATTCCAATTGCGTTTCTTTTCAATAAATACCTTATTAATTATATCTCCAATTGCACTTCTAGAAAATTCTTTAACTTTTTCATTGTTCCACTTGATTGAATAGCGCTTTCGTAATAACCAAAAGCAACGTCCCATTAATCTTAACCAAAATGCTTCCCAGTCACGATTGTGAAGTTGGTCCATTAGTAGTGCATCTGAAGCAATTGATTTGATCTGTTCCATCTAGTATCTATTATATAATGCTGAAAATTTAAAAAAAATTACCATCTCATGGTAAATTTTAAAAAAGACGTAGCATTTATTAGCAGACAACAACAAATTTACTTAAATCTAATCAAATTTAATGACAAATTGACAAGTTAAGATTTAAGGCATGAAACATGAAAGTAGTAATTAGATAATATTAAAGATATGGCAAGAGAACATGTAAATCATTCTGATATAGTGCGTTTTGCAGAGGATAAAGTAAACTTATCGAAAACAAAGGCAGATGAATATCGTGCACAGGCCAGAAGGGTGAGAGAAAAATTAGAGACATACTTGGGAGAACACCCAGATTTCTCATTAAGAAAAATTATGTTATCGGGAAGTTTGGCCAAAGGAACTTCATTAAGAACATTGAACGATATTGATATGGCTTGCTATATTAGTGGTGCTGATATACCAAGAGAAATTGCAAAATTACTCGATTATTTAGCGGAACGATTGAGGACTGCATTTCCAAACTTCAGTCCTGAACAGGTAGAACCAAAAACGTATTGTGTTACCATATCTTTCAAAGGAACGGGGCTAGACATTGATGTTGTTCCGATATTGTATGATGGAGACCCAGATTGGTACGGAAATCTTGTAAGTCAAGATGATGGTTCTTTTTTAGAAACCTGTATTCCGCGACATCTTGAATTTATTAGAAATAGGAAGCGTAAACAAGATAAACATTTTGCACAAGTAATAAGGCTTGCAAAATACTGGGTCAGAAATATGAAAACTGAAAGAGAAAGTTTTAGATTAAAATCCTTTATGGTAGAGTTAATTATGGCCAAATTGTTAGATGAAGGTAAGGATTTTAGCGACTATCCTGAAGCATTACAACATTTCTTTACTTATGTTGCAAATAGTAATTTGGACGAGCTAATATATTTTACTGATTATTATTCTAAAGCGACAATGCCAGCTCATAATGAGCGGGTTAAAATTATTGACCCAGTAAATGCAAAGAATAATGCTGCAAAGCTTTATACTAATGAACAAGCTGAAGCCATTATTGATGCTGCTATTGATGCTGGAGATGCTATAGATGCAGCGATGACAGCTATAACAAAACAAGACACTATTTATTATTGGCGCAAAGTATTTGGGCCATCATTCCAAATTTAATAATTATGAGTTACAGTTATTCAAGTTCAGAATCTCAATCTTTCACTATAACGCATGCTAAAAAAATAGCAGCAAAAGTGGCTACTGATTTAAAAAGAATGCAACGTTTTTACAATGAACCTTCTGATAGCCGCATAGAAGAATATGAGGAAGAGATTACTCAATTTCTTAAAGCTGGTTATCTCGATAAGGTGTCATATGGATTTAAAAAAAATGGCAATTGGATTGAACCATCTTTACATTATAAAGCTGAAGAACTTGGTGGGTTTGCCACAGTTGATGATGACCCAGGACGTATAAGACCTGGCGCCGATATTTCTGGAGCAAGTTTCTCCTCGTTTCTTGTGTATAGTTATAAGTGGTGGCTTTTAAGTACAGAAGAGCGGGATGCTTTTAAAAGAAATTTACCTTTTAGTAGAGGAACAGCAGATGAACCAGGAATAAATGGTTACTTAAGCCAGGATAAAACTTATTCAGCTGGAGGTAAATCAGTAATTAGATCAACCGTTAAAAGTTACTAAATATGTTAGAAAGTATAAGTTTTGAAGAATTGTTTGAACACCCTATAGAATATCCCGATGTAGATTATCGTGAAAGGTTATCTACATTAGTTGGGCTTGATGATAAAAAAGAACAACTTATAAAAACCCTTGGGTTACTTGTTAACCCTCATGGATTGACAGAATGGATTGAAAAACATCATAAAGGTGCTAATAGCGTAAAGGATATAGTCTTAAGGAGGCCTCCATTAATTGTTATGGCTGGTGATGTAGGGTCAGGTAAAACTGAATTGGCAATGACAATAGGAGATGCTGTAGCCAGACAAGAAAATATTAGTGTCACTCTCTTGCCCTTGAGTCTATCGACAAGGGGTGATGGTAAAGTAGGACAAATGACTAAACTTATTTCTAAAGCATTTGAATATACTCTCGAGAGAGCAAAAAAGCTCAAAGGTGAAACCAACAAATCTCGAGGAGCTGTTATTCTTTTAGTTGATGAAGCTGATGCGCTAGCTCAATCTCGTGAAAATGAACAAATGCATCACGAAGATAAATCAGGGGTTAATGCTTTCATACGAGGTATTGATAGTCTTGGTAGCGGTAAATTACCTGCAGCAGTTATAATGTGCACAAATAGACCTGGAGCATTAGACCCAGCTGTAAAAAGAAGAGCTGCTGAAGTATTTTACTTCACAAGGCCAAATGAAGAACAAAGATTTAAAGCATTAGAAGCTCCTTTAAAAGAGTTGGGAGTTGACGAAGAAGATATTAAAGAACTTGTAAAATTGACAGGTGAAACAGGTGGACGTAATTATGGATTTACCTACTCTGATTTGTTGCAAAGATTGATACCTACTATCATCTTGAACGCATATCCAGATGAAAAAGTTTCTGCAGAAATGGCAAAAAAAGCTGCTAAAAATATGCTACCTACACCTGTGTTTAAAGAAAAATAGTATGACAAATTGGACCTTACCTATCCTATTAGAAGGATTACATGATGATATTCATCAAAGATTACAAATGGCAAGAAAAACCATGGGAGACATGGTAGCTAAAGGAGATGCTAGTGAGACCATCTGGCTGCAATTATTTCAGGAATATTTACCAAAACGATATCAAGCAGAGAAAGCTTTTGTCGTTGATAGCAATGGAAATTTCAGTCAACAAATGGACGTTGTAATTTTTGACAGACAGTATTCTCCTTTTATTTTTAAATTTGAAGAAAAAATTATAATACCAGCAGAAAGCGTCTATGCCGTTTTTGAAGCTAAACAAACTGTCAATAAAGGACTAATTGAATATTCACAAGACAAAGTAGAAAGTGTAAGAAAATTGCATAGAACAAGTTTACCGATACCCCATGCTGGAGGTACTTATCCTGCTAAACCTCCTATTGATATCATTGGGGGTATTTTATGTTTTGAAAGTGATTGGAAACCTGCTTTAGGTGAACCGCTTAAAAATGTACTTAACTCACAAAAAGGAATTCTAGATTGTGGCTGTGTTGCTGCACATGGATTTTTCTTTTATGACAAAAAACTTGGTCGCTATGAGTATAATGATGTAGGTAAGCATGCAACAAGCTTTTTATTTAAACTAATTTCAGAGCTACAATTTAGTGGAACAGTACCTATGATTGATATAATGGCTTATTCCAAGTGGATTAAGTAATTCATTATTCCTATTCGATTTTTATATGTCAAATAAAAAAATTAAATATTCAATAAATGGAGCTATAATTGTTGGCTTGGGCAATGGATTAATCAATTTATTCAAACAACACAACAATAATATTTACGATACACCGATAAACTGGTGGCAATGCTTGCAGGCATCATTAAATGGTGCTGCAGTAGGAGGTGTAGGTGGTTTTATTATAGGGAGTCTTGAGGATAAACGAATGAGCAGAATATTACATGAAACTGGGGGAACCGTGCCTAAATATCTTAACTATACTTTAAAACAATTTGATGATTCAAAATGCAGTGTATTAAATGAAAAAGCTAATCAATTAAAGCGAAAACTCTATAGTGAATACAAGGACGATCTCATTTGTTATCCTAATTTTAATGGATCAGCAGTTAAGGGAACTTCAATACAGGGTTCCGATATTGACATACAATTGCGTTTTAAAAAACAAGGTCAAACTATTAAAGAAAATTTTAATGATGTGCTGATTTTTTTGGAAGAAGAACTGCATGACCCTGAATTGAATGGTATAAGAACACAAAGACATTCAATTGGAATTAGCTATATAATTAATGGTGAAGAACACCGTATAGATGTTGTGCCAGCACGAGCTAGTATGAACACTCAACAAGATGATTATATTTATGTGAATAACACTTCCTTATTTGGACAGCCTACCTTCAAAAAAATAAACTCTAAAAAGCAATTAAAGGTTTTTGATTTTAATAGTCAAGAAAAAAAGATTGTTAAATTACTCAAAGTCTTGAAGAAAGAAAATAACCTCAATATAAAATCTATTTATCTTGAATTATTCGTTAAAAAGGCTTTTGAAAATAACCGAATGCCAATAAATACAGAATTATGCCTGCTTAAGGTTTTGAGATATATAGCAGAAAACATACAATTTTTAAGAATCGTAGATCCTGCGAATACCAATAACATTATTTCAGACACTTTAACTTACAATGAGAAGGAATTAATTGGTGATTTTTGTTTTAATATGATTGTTAACATCAAAAAAAGCAAAAGTAATATTATTGATTATTTTCCTACCAATTAAATTTATTTTATAAACAATTTCTGTGTCAAAAGCTATTAAATTAAAAAGTTGACGTATTCTGGAGTGAAATCAGAAGCAACGATATTTATAATATTTGCAGATTAAAATCTGGTTCAATTTTCAAAAATAGTCCATGACAGTTTCACTTGCTCATTGGTTTTAGATTTCTCTATTTTTTTAATAATTGATTTTCTATGTGCAGCACCACACATAAAAATTGCTGAAACGAAATTATTGTTGTTACAGTATGAATAGATATTTCGAATCATTAGTATTTCATAAGCCTCAATATCTGCCTTAACAGTTTTATCCATTTCACTATTAATTAAAATCCTACTTTCCAACACTCGCATTTCCTCTTGAAGATTCACACATTCTAAACTGTTGAGAAATTCAAAACCATTCTGGGCTGCCCTGTAATTGAAATTATCAATCAATTTTTGTAGTTCTCTATTTTTGCAAACTAAATTGATTTTTTTATGAAAAGTATCTGATAGACCATTTTCGCATACTGGAACATATTGAAAAGACGTTTTGTAGCTATATTTCTGAATTGCTGATATTTCCAATTTCCTATGATATACTCAATATGTCATAAACAAATATTTTTCATATTCTGAATATGTTTCATCAATCGCCTCCAAAAAAATAACTTCTGGGCTTAATTTGTCGATAATCTTATATAACTCTTCAGCGTTACATTTCCCAATTTCCGCATGGATCGTACTAATAAAAGTGATGTGATGCATAATTGTAAAAATTTGTTGGTTGTCCAATGATAATAGATACTTTTAATTTAGTGTGTTTTAAAAAGAAAATACTGGGTATGTACTAATTTAACACAAAGGTTTCGGATATGAGTAGCTACTTGAATTTGCGCTTAACTTTACACGTAAGCACCAAACTGAAAATCCTTAAGAATTTTCAGAACCAAGCGAGAAAAGCAATTACTTATGTCCATTGTTAGCAACTAGCTTTTATTCGACTTTTCCATTTTTAAAAGTTAGTTTTTTAAATTGTTCATCAGTTAAAAGTTTATTAATAGTTCCATCTTCCGATTTGATTAGAACTTTAGGTTGTCCATCACTATCTATTGTAAAAGTTGTGATACTTCTTCTATATGGAATTTTATACGAAATGCCTTTTAATTCATACAATTCTTCTTCGTACATAATGTATTTATTAGGTAATAACCAACAACCAATGCCGAATTCATCATCCATTTTCGGATGCGCTGGTTGGTTATTACGAGTAAAGTCAACTAATAAACAATCAATTGTTCCATCTTTTCTATAAAAACGGTCAATTCTCAAGGTTATTGGTTTACCTATAAGTCCGTTTTTCTCAAATTTTTTAATTGCACTTTTCGTCCAAGCACATACCATCTGTCCAGATTCAAAGTCAGGCGTAACCATTGTCATATTAACAATGAACTTATTTATTCGTCCTTTTTCATCCAATTCGGTTGAAGGTCTAATGTTGTAAAGTTCAATTTGTTTTTGAAGTGGATTTTTTTCTGAACTATCTGAATATTTCTTTGCGGGTTTAGTATATTCCGTAGCTGATGCAAATAGTCCGCTCTCAACATCTAAATCACTTAATGCTCCTTGTAATTTTTGTAAATCAGGTCTGCCAACCTTTTTCTTATTTATTGTATAATCTTTTGCCTCAACAATTTGAGATTTTTCTTCATTAAATCCATCTATTTGATAGTCAGTTTCGCTGTACTCGCCTCTCAAATGTTGATCATATTTAATCTTTTCACCTGTAACAACTTTCAAAGCAGCAGCAACCAACAATTCATAGGCAGCTCCAGCTTTTTTTGGATAATACCCATAAAGCTCAAAAAACAGTTTGTCTATTGGTGATTTCTTCATTCTTTTCAACTTGTCCAACATAGAAGAAACACAAATGTATTTATATCTGCTATGTTTACCTCTTTAAAATTAAATAAATTAACTTCTCTTATCAACACTTTCTTTATCAAATGCTATTAGGTTGAAGAGTTGGCGCATGCGAGATCGGACTCGGTTGCCGTAGATATCTTCTAGTTCTTGGGCGTTGAGGTTTGTTGTTGCATGGGTTTTTATTTTGCTGTTTAAAAACAAATCGTATCTGGAGAGGATAATCTCTCCCATGACATTACAGTCTTTTCCGAAGTGGCGTCCGGTTGTTTCTACTCCTAAATCGTCGAAACAATAGTAGTTTGAGTTACCGTATTCTTCTATGGTTTTGTAACCGATGTTGTTGAAAGCAAAAGTGATATTTCGTGCCGGAATGACCTCATAGGGTTTTTGATGTGGGACGATGTGACGTAATAATTTCATTAAACTGGTTTTGCCACAGCCTACTGGACCAGATAATAAAATGCCTTTGTTGGGGTCGATGTTGAATTTAGCACAGTAGTCATAATCTTTGATAAAGTAAATGCAGAGCTTGAAGAGTGTGACCTCATCTTCTTCATAAATCTTGAAGTTTTTGCCAAATAACATTTTTCCTTTATGGTCGAGGTAAATCAATATCTTTTGGAAATCGTATTGAATAGTGTCGTTATGTAAACTACCCAAGTGGTATTCTACGCCTTTTTCGATGATGATGTGAGGGGGTTGGGTGTTCATAGTTCTTTTGATGAGATTGCCACGTCGTTTTACTCCTCGCAATGACGACTACAATGGTTCGTTGTAATTTTTGTTTTTAGTTGTTTTGAGGTTGTCAGCCCCCTTTGATTCCCCCAAAGGGGGAAGATTTGAGTTGTCTCTAAAATGAGACACTGGGGATTTTGTTTTATCACTTTCAAAATCTTCAAAATTTGAATTTTTTAAATTTTCCTGTTTATTAATGTTTTTACTGTTTTCTAATGTTTGTATATGTTTATATATAGGTACCACTGCTTGTCCAGTGCTTGTCTCGATTTTGGGACGGTAGTGTACTTCTACTTGTCCAGAGCTTGTCTCGAATTTGAGCATCTTAATTTTTGAGCCTTTGAATGGGTTGTGGGATGGGTAATAGACGATGTAATTCCAATGGCTTAATTCTTTAATACATCTGTGATAAGTAGATTTTGAACCTATTTTGGAGTATTCCATCACTTCTTCTCTATTGACGAAAAATACTTCTGCAAAGCGGTTGCTGTTCCATAATTGGAATAGGGCGATGTATAGGCTTATGTGAGTAGGATTGAGCCTACTGTCTTTTGTGAAGTGGTGGAATACACCGTTCAAATGTTTTATGTAGTTTATTTTCTTCATTTTTATTTGTTCTAATACTTTTTGCTTGATCAAAAAGTATTCAAAAAATCAAGCCTTGGATTTTCGGCGGTCAATTAGGTTTTTTATGTCTAAAAGAAATGAACTCCACCTCCTTTGGTCGGTGTCAAACAGCATTTCTTTTTTAACGACATCTTCAAACCATTGACACTCGCCTGCCAAATCCTATGGCAGGTTTTAGTTTTCTTATATGATTTTTAGTTTATCATTTTTTACAAGAAATATATTTAACCCTTCCGTCTGAAGCTTCTTTTCTGAAGCTTCATCCACCTTCCCTTGAAAAGGGAAGGAATTTGGTTTCGGGAGGGTTTAGAGTATTTAGAATTTGTTGTGAACGCGGTTGTCTTGAAGGATTTTTTGGATTTCTTCGTAGTCGTAATAGATGACACCTCCAATTTTGGTATAGGGTAATGTGCCATTGATACGTAAATTTTGGAGTGTTCCTGGTGAGATGCTTAAGAGGTCGCGGACTTCTGGGGATTTTAACCACTTTTTTGGTGCGAAACCAGATTGGTGGTTGATGAGTGCTTTGATGTCTTCAAGTAATTCGTCTTTGAATACTTTTAGGTCTTCTGTTGTGATGATGTTTGCTGCCATTTTAATATGGGTTTTGGTTAATACTTTGTTTTAAGAAAGTCAATGGCTTCTCGATACAAAATTCATTTACATGAATTTCACTCGAAGTGACAATGAGAGCCTGAAACGACCTTTCGACAAGCTCAAGGTGGCATCTTCAGTATGACAAGAAAAAGATTGCCGCGCTTCGCTCGCAATGACAACCCTTTATGGGGTTAAAAAAGCCGCCAATGGTTAACGTTTTTAGTTGACGGCTTTATAGTGAGTTGACTTTCGTTTGGCAAAAATGCGAGGGATTATTGTTCTTTGTTAACAAGGCATTACCAAGTTGGATGCTTTTTTTGAAACATTTTTATAGGGTTCTATTCATAGGAATTGTATTTCCTATTTGGAAAGGAGTGCTGTAAATTGTGCTAAATATTATTAGCAATAGACACTAAAATAAGTTTACCAAGTTGTTACCAAGTTGGTTGATTAATTTATGCTTTTTCGTCGCAATCGTCCATGTATTTTTCCAGTTGTTCTGTGAGTGTATGCATGAACTTTGTGCGTCCTGTTTTGCGAATACGCATTGCTAGGAATGCTCTGTAATAATCGCCCAACTCTATATTAAACAATTCCTGGAATGTAATGGCTATGTCTTTGATGTCGACATTGCCGTTATTGATTGCTCCGCTTGAGTGGATAGCGTAAATGAGTTCGATGAGGTCGGTTTTGGTGGCCGTCCAATGTAAGTTGTGGTGTTCATGGAACGCTTTATTAGCTGTGGTGGTGTCCATATTAATAGTTTTTAGATTATTTATATCGGTGTGCAATTGACTTATTAAATTTTCATAGGCCATTATTGTTGCAACTGTATGGTCATGGCTGGTTGAAAAATTTTGGTCTGTAAAAAAGTGGTAGGACTCAATATTTAGACGGACTTTTTTGTTTCTTCTTAAAAAGTATTGCTTATCTAAATTGGTATCTTTTTTAAGGTAATAGTGGCAGAACTCCATGTTGAGATTGTAATATTCCTGAAGCTTTAGGATTTGCTCGTTGAGGTATTTTATCTGGAGCTTTTTTATGCCTTTTGGCTTTTTACTTTGAATATTAAAATACTCGATGTAGTAAATTAGTTTACTCACTACATTGGGCTTGATTGTTTTAAAGAATTCAATTTCTTCAGATTGAGAATTGAAGGTGTTATTAGAAACTAATTCCTGTAACTGTTGTAAGACGAATTTGCATATTTTAACTGCTTCTTCGGTTTTAATTAAGATGTCTTGGTGTTTTTCTTCAATTGCTTTTAAATGGTTCTCTAAATCATTAATTACGTTATGGTAGGTTTTCAAATAGATTGCATTAAGATTACTATTTATTCTATTGAATTTTTAGTGTGCTAGGGAACACATTAGAAATTCTTGCTATTAATTTAATCCCTCTTAAGTTAAAGTTTTTGAACTCCTTTTGAATTATTCTTTTATTTACATAACTGTATTATTTACTTTTATGCTACATGTTAGTCATTGAGTGTTATTTTAAATTCTTTTGTATGTGTTTCTAATTTATCTATGCCGTCTCCAATAACATAGTTTATTGTTCCTTTTAAGGATATAGCATCATCTACAACAATTTGGATTTTTTGGACAAAATTAACGGTTACTTTATACAGCCTAACCTCGTGTTTCAAGACTTGATCAAACTGCTCTATAGGATTGCCAATTTCTTGTGGTTTATCTATAAAGATAATAAAGGCATTGGGCTCAAACTCTATATTTACCAATGAGACATCCTTGTGATTTAATTGTTGTGTATAGATATACCAAGGAGAATCTATTAGTGCTGTAATATGTATGCTATAGGCATTGATACCTGCTTTTTTAACAGTAAAACGCCATTGAACATGATTATTGGTTTGTGCACTCATGGTATAACCAAACAACATGGCCATAATTGCTGAAATTAATTTTCTCATATATTTTATATGCCTGATATTGCCCAATAAAACATTATTATGACTATTATAATTAATATAACTAACAAACGGGCTTTATTTTTGTTTTGGTGTACCATTTTCTTCTTTTTTAAAACATGGGTACTTTGTTTCAAGTACCCATTTTACAATCGGGATTAACTATTGATACAAAAAATCAACACCTTGCTTAATTAAACACAAATTGCTTTTGGCACAAAATCAAACTCATGCGTGGCAATTAATGACATAGATCTTGAATGACTAATTCAAATTAAGGTACTTAAAAAAAATATCTGTGTATTCAAGCTTTTTACTATAAATATGCAATTAATGATTGATATTGAGAATAAAATGATAATTGTTAAGTGATTATTTCAAAAACCTATATATCAAATTTAAAATTGCTACTATCGATTTAATTGAATTAACAAGAATGTTATATATTAAAAGCTTGTCCATTAATTAAGTCCTTATTTTACATTATGTGTTTTTGAATAATTGTATTTATCAAAATAAACTTCGCCGCATGGGTCGGTCTATTTTTTAACCTTTTTAAATATTGAAATTTAAATACGGTTAATTATTATATAATTTATTTTGATTTTAAATAGAAATCAAACCAGGCCTTAATTCTTTGTGTTAAATCTTTTTTATTTTCAATGTTATTTAGTACATGGCCTTCACCTTCATAGTAAATTAATTTTGCTGGTTTTTTTAGACGTCTTAATGCCAGATATAACTCAAGACTTTGATTTGGATTTACATTGGTATCCTCCTTACCTGTCCAAATTAATATTGGTGTATTTATAGTAGCCGCTTGGTGTAATGGAGAATTTGCCCTATATGCCTCTTTATTGACAAAATACGAATCCTTCATTGGCCAAATACCTCCTTCAACCCTGGCTATTTCGGGTAGGCCAGCCAATTTATAAATATCAAAATAAAAACTTTCTAAATTATATATTCCGCTACCTACTACTGCAGCAGTGAATATGTCGGTTTGAGTTATGGTTAAAGCAGCATCATATCCCCCATGGGAATGACCTATAAGGCCTATTTTAGTTCTATCAATTGAGGCTTTATTTAAAACTGTTTCTACGGCTTCTTCAATACAAATCGCAGCTGAAATTCCTGGAGCGTTATATTCATAACTAATATCAGGAAGCAGAACGAAATAGTCATCCAACGCATAATTTAAATAACTAAAACCAATTTCATTATATTCGAAAGGTGGTGAAAATTCGTGGTAAAGAAAAGATTGTTCTGTATAAGTACTTACCACCATAGGATAATTTTTACTACTATCATAGTTAATTGGGTAAATCAAGACCCCTTTTATAGAATCCACTTCCTCTATGTCATAATAAAAAAGTTCTCTTTTTGGCCATTTGAACTGATTCCACTCGGGATTACCTTTAAAAATAGTCTTTGATTCTTTTGTTTTCATATTGACATATTCTATTGAAATAGGATCAGTCATACTTTCTTGAGAAAAAATAATATTTTCATTATCCATTTGCATCAATTCTGTAAGGCGTTTGTTTCGCCACGTAATTTGATCCAGCCTATTATTGTACAGTTTGTAATATCCCATCTCTAGGGTGTGCCTATTCTTGGACGAAAGCAGTATTCCGTTGGCATCATCAATACCATAGGTATTAAATCTTAAATTTCCATATTCAGTTTTTTTATCATTTTTTCCAGGTACCAGCCTAAATACCGTTTTCGTCTCTCTTCCATTTGTAAGCCTTTCATTATGTTTACCGTCAAGACTTATTTTCCAAAGGTCAAATTTATCATTTATGAAAAGACTATTGCCATTTAGTGACCATCCTGCTATTCCATAGGGTTCAGGGTAATCTGCTCTTGTGGATTTATTATTAAATAGGTGATGAGGAATATCTATTGAAATATTAGAGTGCCTTTTTTCTTTTAAATCATAGAGCCACCATTGATTATCCTTAAAATATGCAAAAAAATTACCGTCAGGAGATAAATGGACATAATTGTAAGCTAAAAATTGGTTTGACACTACTAGCTCCCTATCACCACTTCGTATATTGAGTGCATAAATATCGCTAAAAGTATCATATCTGAATTGAGGCTCCTTTGCATACATATCAAATACCAGCGCATAGTCAGATTCTGGGTTAAAAACTACTTGAGGCATTGCATAATCACCAATTGAAACTGTCTTGTTTTCATTAAGTAACCATACATATTGCCAAGGGCCCTCCTTACCTGAAGATACAAAAGTCTTTCTTGGGTAAATAATTTTATCATAGGTATCCCAAACTTCAGGATTTGAATTTTCCGTTAAAGAAGTCTGCACAGGCACCATTTCAAAATATAATTTATTACCTGAATTCGACACTGAAATTGGACTATTTGAAATTTTTACTTTCTTATTTGAAATGGTCACATTATCCAAATTTTGAATGATTTTTTTGTTTAGATTAAACATTCCAATGTGAAAAATATTCTCCTCGTTCTTCTCGTAAATAAAACCTAAATGTTCTCCATTGGAACTCCATTCCATTCTTTGGAAATTAAAATTATTTCCAGTCATTACAAGGGAGGTGACAAGACTTTTTAGATTAATTATATTTAAAGAATCATTGTTGTCATTTATTAGAGATAAGGCGATAATATCCATTTCAGGATTAAGTTCATAGGAACTTATTTTTCCGATTTTGTAAACCGCCTTTTTTACAAGTGACCTTATGGTCAATGTATCTCCAAGTGATTGCGTAATTAAAAAATCGCCAGAATATGAAAAATCACTAATCTTTACGTTCGAAAGAGTCTCTTTATTTCCGTTTTCAAGATTGACCAATTCAATGGAATTGGATGCAATTGGCATGGCAAACCATTTGCTATTTTGACTGAACTGGCCCCAATTGCCCTCGGAAAAAGAATATGTTTGAGACGTCTGGACATTCGTTACATATCCTAAACTGGATTCATCCATAAAGTAATTCATATAATGTACCCATTCTCCATTTGGGGAAGAATTAATTGTATAGGAACGATACCAGTTTTTTTCAATTGCAGAATCTCGATTAGCTGTTTGAGCTTGCAAAATGACTGGAAAAATAAGAGTTAATAATCCGGAAAGGATTATAATTCTATGTTTAAATAAACGCATATTTCTTTTTTAATTTTAGTTAATAGCCTGAATTCTGTGGCGCCAAATTTGGATTTATTAGTAGCTCTGATTCTGGAATCGGAAACAAAATATCTGTCACACTCCAACCTGGCTTTATTGGCTCAAGAATCTGGCTGGCTATTCCAAAACGTCGAATGTCAAACCATCGATGACCCTGTTCAGTAAACAATTCAAAGCGCCTCTCTTTCACAATCGCTTGTTGTAATTCCTCTTGTGTGATAGCTAATGTATTGTCTAAACCTGCTCTATTACGAATTACATTTAAATCTTGCTGTGCTCCTACAATATTATTTTGGTTCGCTCTTGCTTCGGATCTAATGAGATATTGTTCCGCAAGACGAAAAACAATGGAATATTCCATACTTGTACCCGTATTAAATTGTTGTATGTATTTATTAGCATAATACCAAGATTGAGTTCCATCACTAACTTCACCTATCCATTCTGTTTTACGCAAATCGTTTGATTCCATAGCTTCGATTAAGTTAGGAGATAGAGCAACAAAGGGTGGTGGCGGGGAATCAAAAATATAAATCGCAGCCTCCTCTGTATTTGATCCGGAATTACCTGGCTTAAGCTGAAATATTGTTGAACGGCTTTCTTTTAAGAAAACTTCATTTAAATCTATTTCAAGACTAAATAATGTGGTATTGTCAATTATATTCGAACTTTCCTGTTCTGCATCTTGCCACCGACCCATATACAAATAAACTCTGGCTAGCAAGGCTGATACAACCCACCTGTTTGCTCGAATTCGTTCTCCACTTATATATTCATCTCCCAAAAGCGATTTAGCCTCATTTAAATCTTCCAATATGTTTTCATACACTAGGTTTACTGGAATTTTATGTATCTGACTATTCATGATGAAATCCGTTGTTTTAGGGTATGGTATATCTCCAAATAGATTTACCATATAAAAATGTACTAATCCCCTAACAAATAAAGCTTCACCTCTTAATTTATTCTTAAAATCCATAGAAAATTGATCAGAATTTTCCAATCCTTCCAATGCAGCATTAGACATATAAACTAAATTATATGCTTTGGCCCAAATACTTTCTACCGTAGGATCAGATGCAATAACGTTATGAAAAAACAAATTCTCATAAAAATCGCCTTGAGCACCATAATAATCAAGTTCATCAGCATATAGACCCATCAAAACTCCCATTCCCGAACTGTTGCCATTAATCAATACTTCATCACGTAATTTCCCATAAAGAGAGGTTATAGAGGCGGTAGCAGTAGTTTCATTCATAAAGACTTCTTCATGGGGAATTTGCCCAATAGGGTCGTCTATTTCCAAAAAATCATTACAATTGGAAAAGGAAAAGAAAATCAAAACATACCATAACACAATTGTTCTATTTTGGATGTTAGTTCTTTTATATATAATTTTTTTCATCTTTTTAAATTTTTAAAATTTATAAATTCAATTGAAAGCCAAAGGATAAACGTGTTAATGGGGGTAGATAACCATCCATTTGTTCGGGATCGCCTCCTTGGAATTTGGTAAGAGTGAGAAGATTTTGGCCTGTCAATAAAAGACGACAGGAAGTTTCATTCTCTTTGCCTAGGTATAGGGTATAAGCCAATGTCAGCGATTTTAATCTGATAAAAGAAGCATCCGAAATAATGCCGCTGCTTTGGACAAATCTATAATAAGCGTCAAATGCCTCTGGATCTGAACCCGTGGTGTATCGTTGCATATCTGCCACATCTCCTGGCTGTTGCCATCTATCCAACACATCGACTGATTGATTTGCCATTGTCCCAACTGGTTCAGATACACGATATTGATTGTAACCTTTTTTCTTTACAAACTGAAAGAAAACGTCTAATTCCCAATTTTTATAACTGAAGAAATTTGAAAGGCCACCAAAATATTTTGGGGTTAAATCTGCAACAAACTTCCTATCATCACTAGCTGTGAGCTGGCCATCATTATTATAATCCTCAAACTCAAAAATTCCTGTCTGTGGGTTCACCCCTTTTAGGTTGTATAAGTTTGCAATTGATAGAGGTTTTCCAATAACATATATATTTCTATATGTTGAGTTTTCAAGGTTAGGGAAGGCAAGTAATTTATTTCTCGATTGCGATATATTTAGTGAACTAGTCCATTCAAAATCTTTAGACTTTAAAGGAATTATTTTAATTTCAAATTCATACCCCTTGTTTTCTACTTCAGCATCTAGATTGGATAAAATTGAACTAAAACCAGTTGTTGTTGGAAGAGAATAGTTTATAAGTTGATTGGACGAGCGATTATTATAGTATGCAAACGAGAAGGTTAACCTATTTTTCATAAATCCTAATTCAATTGCCGCCTCTTTTTTTCTGTTTTCTTCCCATTGAAACTCGGGATTAAATAATCTGGAAGGCTGAAGCCCTATATTTTCATTATATAATTGACTATTAATAGTATAAGTCTGCAGATATTGGTAATCGCCTATCTGGTCATTACCTGTTATGCCATAACTCATACGGATTTTACCAAAATTCAACCAATCGATCTTAAGATCATCTGAAAAAATATAAGCTGCACCTAATGCTCCAAAATTGCCATATCTATTACTAGGACCAAAACGTGTAGATCCATCTCGCCTGCCAGTTATATTAAGGAAAAACTTATTCTTAAAGGCATAATTGATTCTTGTGAACCATGATTGAGTTTTATATTGAGTGGCAACTTCATTGTTTATTATAATTGTGCTTGCCGCACTTAAATTATCAATAAAGCTATTGGTGGGAAAACCTATTCCATAAACACCAAATTGATTAAATTCTTGACTTTGAAAGGTACCACCTAATAAAATATTTAGTTTACCCATTCCTAGTGATTTTTCCCAGTTTAATTGTGGTTCAAGAGTCCAATATTTTTTATTCCCCTGATTAGTAGTTACCATAGAGTTAGCGCTAGTAAGTCCCCATGCGGGATTATAGGCAGTATGTGGAGAGGTTACATAATCATTTATCATATTGGCTCCATAGCCAGCATTTAATCTGATATCAAGTTGATTAGCTAACTTATAGGACAATGACAGACTAGTAAATAAGGTATTAGATATATTTTTGTATTTGTTGTCGAATTGTGCAATTGGATTATTCCAAGTTCCGTCTTCCCAATTCACATTGCCTGATTCATCATACAATTCAGGAGCATTTGGAGGAAGATATATTGCATAATAGGATAAATCACCGCCAGGTAGAAAATTGTCTTCAATCGTATAACCAGCATTAAAGTCCAATTTAAATTTTTCTTGTTTGTCACTGTGTTGTAGGTTCGTGTTTACAGTGATACGGTCATAATTAAATTTTCCGGGAAAGACGCTAGTTTCATTTTGGTACATTCCATTGATAAAAAAACGTGTACCTTCTGAACCACCTGAAATTGAACCTTGTACTTTGTGGCTATTGGCTGTATAGCCAATAAGCGTTTCCTGCCAATCAGTATACCTGTTCATGTCCCAAGTACCATTTACATCGTATGCATAAAATGGATAGTCTGTTATACCATCGTTCGCAAAAGCCTCACGACGCATTTCAAGATATTGCTCTGTATTTAAGACATCCATTTTTTTTGTAATGTGAGCAACACCTGTGTTATTACTAAAGGAAAATTTTGTTTTGCCAGCTTTTCCTTTTTTAGTAGTAATTAATATCACACCATTCGCACCACGGGATCCATAAATAGCAGTAGCATCCGCATCTTTTAGCACCTCTATAGATTCAATTGAGGCTGGATTAATGGCATTTAACGAGCTGATTGATCCTCTAGGGATTATCCCACCAGATGATATACTGGAACCTAAACTTTGAGAATCAAATGGAATTCCATCAATGATGTAAAGTGGCTCATTACCTGCCATAATACTATTTTGCCCTCTTATACGAACATTTATGCCACTGCCAGGAACACCAGAGGTCGTGGTTATATTTACCCCTGTCATTCTGCCTTGAAGAGTCTCTAATGGATTATTTACAGCTTGATTCTCAATTTCACTACCATTTACTTTAGATATACTTCCCGTTTTCTCTCTATCAGTCACTTTGTAATATCCTGCATTAATCGTAACTTCGTCTAACTCGCTCACATCTTCTTTAAGAGTTATATTTATGACAGTTTTATCGCCTACCGTAACTTCTTGTTTCGCAAAACCCAAAGCCGAAAACACCAAAACATTTTCTGGATTAAGCACCGTTAAACTATAACTGCCATCAAAACTAGTAGCGACACCTATATTAGTGCCCTTAATCAATACAGTAACACCTGGAACTGGTATTCCAGCTTCGTCCACCACCTTACCTGATACTTGCTGCTGTTGTTTGCTTTTCTCTTTTATAATAATGACATCATCAATCGATACTACTATATTAAATCTTGACAAAGAGATGGTTTGGTTTAAGAGCTTATCTACTCTAATCGTACCTTTCTTTAGGTGTACTTTTGGTGCGCCTTTGAACAAGTCTTTGGGGTATAAAAAGCGGTATTTGGTTTGGTCGATAATGATTTCGAACACCTCATCTATAGTCGCTTCTTTATCGACCTCAATGGTTACTTTTTCTTGTGCCAAAGTGGTTTCGGTATTGAAACTGAAAACTGTGGTGCATAATAAGAAAATGAATGTTCTCATAATCATCAATAAGAGCCGTTTATTTATCCCAATTTCCATTGGGTTGCTACGGGCATTAATTAATTTAATTTCCATAAATTTGTGTGTTATTAGTTAGTTAAACATTTAATTGATTAGTAATGATATTAGGGGATGAAGTGTTACATTTTTAGCGAGATATAAACTTCGTTCCCTTTCTTTTTTACTTTAATGTAATTTTTGCTTCATATTTATTGGTTTAGTTAGTTATAGTTAAGGTCTATTTATTGTTTACTTGAGTATTACTTTTTTGTTATTGATTTCATAGCTGTTGATGACACCGAAACTTTTGATTGTGTTTAGGATATCTTCAATGTTTTGGTCTTTACCCAAAACACCTACAAAACGGACATTTTCTAATTCTTTATTTGCAAAGGTGACTTCCATATCATACCAACGGGAAAGAGCTTTCATAATTTCCTTGAGGTTTTTACCCTGTAGGATAAACTCTCCATCCACCCAAGCTATTTCGTTTCTTACATTAATACTTGCTACTTCTATATTTTTATTATCAACATCGACAACTGACTGTTGGTTAGGTGCTAATATTCTGGTTGTTGTTTGTTGGTTTTTGGTAGTTGGGTCAACTGTTACGCTTACTTTTCCTTCAACCAAAGTGGTGTATACCATCATTTCATCTTTATAGGCCTTGATATTAAACTTGGTACCTAGTACTTCTATAATCTGGTTATAGTGAGCTTGCTTCGTCGCTTCGCCTGGCAATGACGGAGACAATACTTTGAAGTTAGCCCCCTTATGTTCTGTACTTGGTGATACTTCAAAATAAGCTTCACCATAAAATAGTTCTACCTGACGGCTTTCGCCGTCGGTAAAACTTACTGGGTATTTTAACTTGGTTTCCGAATTCAACCATACCCGTGTACCATCTGAAAGGGCTAGTTGAAATTGCCCTCCTCTAGGGATTGTTAGATAGTTAAAGACTAATTCGGGTGAAGTATTGTTATTATAAATTATTTCTTCGCCATTACTATTGGCATTTTGGGTTTGATATGATGTACCTTTTTGCAAGGTTATTTGTGAACCGTCTTCTAAAGTTAGGGTTGCTTTGTCAATACCTGGTTCTATTTGGTTATTGACAATGATTGGGGTTGTGTTTTCTATTGGGTTGTTGAATAGCGTGTCTTTTAATAGGTAGGTAGAGGCTAATGCAATGACTAGGATGGCAGCAGCTGCATATTTCCAATAGAGTTTTCTAACTGGAACTTCTATTTTAGACTTTAGCTTTTTCCAATCTTCCTTCTTATTGATTTGATTGGCTAGATTAAGCCGTTCTTTTATTAAATTATCATTAGTTAGATTGTCTAGTATGTATTGTTTGTCTTGATCACTGAAGAGTTCAGAGTTGTGTAGGTCGGTTGGGTCTTCATCACGTAATAGCGCTGCTGCGATACGTTTTGATAATGTTATTATTTGATTAAAAATGGGCATGATTTTATATGGTTATTTATAGTTATGACGACGGAATGTTTAAAGAGGGTTAAGAAATGGTTAAAAAAAATTGAGGTATTTTTTCTATTCAATACTTTTTGCTTGACCAAAAAGTATTCAAAAAGTCAAGACTTACTTTTTATATCTTGAAAATCTGGCGCCAATGATTTATCATGCGCATTGCAATCACTGCGTTAGGCAATGCTCCACTACCCTTGCTACTCATTGGCTTGATTTTACTACGATATAAAAACTAGGTCGGGGACTTTCTATTAATATTTATTGATTAATTGGTGGTGTCGAAAATGAAGGCAATGAGGATGAAGTAGTCTTTGAGTAATGGGCGAAGTTTTTTGTAGGCTATCTTTTTTTGTGCTTTGACAGTGTTGATGGAGATGCCGAGTTCTTCTGCGATTTCGGCATTAGTGAAGTCTTTAATGCTTAATTTAATGATTTGTGCACACTTGTTAGGCAGTGTGTTGATGGCATTTTCTATTATTGATGAGGTTTCTAAAATAACGACTTCGCGTAAAAAGAAGGGTTCGGTTTCTAGTTTTTCCATTTCACCAATTGAGAAATGATCGGTGGTTTTGACCCGCTTGCTTTTTAAATAATCGAGAGATTTGTTTTTTACTGATGTGTAGAGATAGGACTTGATGGTGTTTTCGTTTTTGAACTCAATTTTGTCTTCCCAAATTTTTATGAATACGTCTTGAACGATGTCTTTTGAGGCTTCTAAATTATCAATATACTTGTTCGCAAAAAGGCACAAAGACTTGTATAGCTTATCGAAAAGACTTTTATATTCTTTTAAAGTTAACTTATACATGTCGGTGTTTTGCACTAGCATTTTGAATTAATCCCTGCCCAAATCTAAATAAAAGAAATCAATTTTTATGAATTGAACAGGTTTGTAATCAAAACAGTTTATGCATTTGCTTTAACAGATTATTAGATATTATACTTGAATATTACTCTTTTGTGTAAGAAACTTAAACTAATCCCCTCACAACTATATATGGGATTAATTATCAAAAAATGTGTAGTAAGTAGAGTAATTATATTATACTTAAAGATAAGAAAAAATCATGAGTTTTTTATACATAAAGCTTCCAACTTTTCAGAAAAAAGCCGTTTTAAGTTATCCGATTTAATAATAACTTAAAAAAAGAATTTGTTATTAATCTTAAATTATTTAAATAAAAAATATACATTTATATCATCTTATTAAAGTCTATATGATAAAAATATCCCTAATTCTTTGTTATTAATAGCACCACTTGAACTGTTCATTTTTAATGAATTTTAAAAGAATAAAAAATTAATTAATATGGAATTATATCAAAGACAAGCTATTAATGACTATTCATTTTGGAATAATTTTAATAGCTCTTCTGAATTATTACCTAAAACACATCAGGAATTAATGCCTGGCATAAAATGGGGTTGTTATGGAACTCTTTATACTCCTGCGTATTGGAAAATTCAATATTTACTACATAATGAGAATGACGATTTTCAAATTAACTATAGACTAGGAAATTCTATACTTGAAGAAGTGATTGCTTGTTTATTAGGTGGATTTGGAATGAAATCTGAAATTGGTTTAGCTGCATTCGATAGGCTAATAGAAAGAAATCAAATTAAAAAGGGAGTTTCTTTCGATACTATTAATGCTAGCCTAAAAGAACCGTTTCTAATAAATAACAAATCTGTACATTATCGTTTTCCGAATCAAAAAGCTAAATTTATTTCTCAATTTTTAAATAGAATAGATTTAGATTCCATACCATTTCATAACGATCTAGAATTTAGAGATTGGCTTATGACAGTTAATGGTATTGGTGCTAAAACGGCTTCTTGGATAACCCGTAATTATTTAGATAGTGAAAATGTAGCTATCGTTGATATCCATATTTATAGAGTTGGATTAATTGCTGGATTATTTACAGAACATTTAGATATTCAAAAAGATTACTTTGAAATCGAATCACGCTTTATTGATTTTTGCAAAGCAATGGATGTATCTCCTTCAAAAATGGATGCCTTGATGTGGCTGCAAATGAAAGCTTCTAATAGAACTGTACTAAAAGTGATAAATAACCTTTAACTTTAATATTATGTCAGGAAATTCTGGAGGTGGGTCAGGTCCATCAATTAATCGCCCAAGTGATAATGACAACTGTAATGACATTGTCATTAATACAAATTTAGCCTCACCTCAAGCAGAGGTTTTAGACACTTTAGATGTTGGAGATATTTTAACCGTACAAGCCGCTTCGGATCAAGGGCCTATTCAAGCTTTCAAAGAAGATGGTGCATTAGCAGGAAATATCGTTTCGAGAGAAATGATTAGACTATTAGCGTGTATTGCAAATGGAACTATATTTGAGGCAGAAGTTACCAATCTAAACAACGGACAGTGCTCTGTTCAAATAAGAGCTGTCGGATGATTATTGTAGGTGGAACTTATTCCGAAATTTGTTTTGAACCTATTTGGGAAAATATTTTTGGATCTGGATTTAGAGCCGTTTCCCTTTTACTTGAATATGATAAAAATTTAAAAATAGATTACTACACTTGTTGTGATGAAGAAATAAAGGCTTATTTAGATTACCATGTAAAATTAAATTCTAATCTGAAATTACACCCTACTTCTGTTTTTAAGTGTCCTATATTTCAATATGATTATCCCTTAAAAACACCAACTATTGTTCCCAGACCTGACTTATATTCAAATAAAAAAACTGAAATTAAAGTCCAAGGACATCAAATTCTTGCTTACGGTATGCTTGAAGCATCAATTTGTTTGGATGGAAAAAAGGTGGTATACGACCCACAATCACCTGTAAACCCTATATCATTTACATCCACTGGTTCAAAAGCTGAACAATTAATTACCATAGTAAATTACTCTGAAGCCAAACTCATAACTGGTTGTTCAGATATAAATGATATTCGAGATTATTTTTTTAATGTTGAAAATTGTTTAGGTTTTATTTTAAAAATGGGAGCTAAAGGAGCTCATGTTTTTGAAAATGGAAAAACAAAATCTACCATTATACCTGTTTATGAAACTAATCAAGTTTGGCCAATAGGGTCTGGTGATATATTTTCTGCCTTTTTTGCATATAACTGGTTTGAAGGAGGTCATATTATTGATAGCGCTAAAATTGCTAGTCAAGCGACTGCTATTTACTGTAACTCAATGGATTTATCTATAAAAAACAAGTTGCAAAATTTTAAATTACCAGAGTTATTAATAAATAAAGAGCCTAAAGGTCAAATTTATCTTGCAGGACCTTTTTTTACTTTTACTGAAAGGTGGTTGGTTAATGAAATAAGAAATACTTTTATTGGTTTTAATCTTAAAATATTTTCGCCATTTCATGATGTAGGACATGGTAAAGCCATTGATGTGGTTGATAAAGATTTAGAAGGTATTGATGAGTCTGAAATTATTTTTGCCATTGTAGATGGATTAGATTCAGGAACATTGTTTGAAATTGGTTATGCTATTGCAGAAAAGAAAAAAGTTATTGCTTTTGTACAAAATGAAGGTGAAGAATCATTAAAAATGCTTGAGGGTACAAACTGTATTATAGAAAATGATTTAACAACAGCTATTTATAAAACTTACTGGTTACTTGCAAAATCATAAAACTGGCATATTACTATCTGGAGGTATGGATTCCATAGCACTTGCATATTGGAAACGCCCCCACTATTCCTTTACAATAGACTATGGGCAAAAAGCAGCTCAAGCAGAAATACATGCGTCTGAACAAATTTCAAAAGTGCTAAAAATGGAACATCATGTAATAAGAGTTGATTGTACCAAACTAGGCTCTGGCGACATGTCTGGTGGTCAGCCTCTTTCAATTGCACCGATTAAAGAATGGTGGCCATATCGAAACCAATTACTTGTAACTTTAGCTTGTATGAAAGGAATTGGTTTAGGGTTAAATGAATTAATGGTTGGATCTGTATCTACAGATGATGGTCATTTGGATGGTACTAAAGCTTTTTACACAAAACTTACCGAATTAGTGTCATACCAAGAAGGTCAAATTACTGTATCCAGCCCTTCAATTGATATGGATACTACTGAACTTATTAAGATATCGGGAATACCTACTTCTCTACTGTTATGGGCACATTCATGCCATACATCAAATCAACCTTGTATGCATTGTAATGGTTGTAAAAAATATTTGTACATTCTTCAAGAATTAGGAATTGACTAATGAAAAATCCAAAACCAAAAGACAATTGGATGCCACATATTCCCTTTGTTTATAATACACAAAAAAAAGCGCTCCTAGAAAAACCTGTTATGGAGCGGCAAGAGGATTTTTTAAATGTTATATTCAAACGTAGATCTGATACTTCTTTATTGCCTATATCATTAAGTGAGTTATCAGAACTTTTATATTATAGTAACAGAATACAACATTTAGGTAAAGATGATTACGGTTATATTACAACAAAGCGTACTGCACCTTCTGCAGGGGGAAGGCACCCAATAGACATTTTAGTATCGTTTCCCACAAAGGAAAATAAAACAAGACTTTTAAATTATTACAATCCTATTGATCATTCTTTGAACGAACTTGTAATTGAATCTAGTATTCAGAATATTTTTTTTGATGAGGTCAATCAGAATTTAGATATTAAGAATGCTGTTTTATTATGGTTTTCTATACAACCTTATAAAACGAGTTCCAAGTATGAAAACGCTGAAAGTTTATATTGGCGTGATGTAGGCGCGTTGCTTTACTGCATACAACTTGTAAGCTCTTTTTTAGAGTTAAAATCATGCCCATTGGGAACTTTAGCCGCTAACTCTTTTCATTTGTTATTTGAGAATGATTCACTATTGTCTGGTGGCGGAATATTGGTTGGAAAATAGTATTTAAATTGCATTAGAATTAGTATTATCAGTATTCTTTTTGTTGAATTTTTCTTTGAGTACTTGCATATCTTCGCTTACTTTTTTCTCTACCACCTTTGCATAAATTTGAGTTGTGGAAATTCTGGAGTGCCCTAAAAGTTTTGATACAGTTTCTATTGGTACTCCATTACTTAAAGTCACAGTAGTTGCAAACGTATGACGTGCTAAATGAAACGTGAGGTTCTTTTTTATATGGCATAGATCTGCGATTTCCTTTAAATAAGTATTCAGTTTTTGATTGGACATATTAGGTAACAATGTACCTCTTTGCAATGCTCTTGGATGCTCTGCATATTTTTGAATTAAGATGCCTACTACCGGAAGAATAGGAATACGAACCGTATTTTCTGTTTTACGGCGTTGGGTGACTATCCATAAATTGCCATCAATACCAAAATTAATATGATCTTTGGTTAGATTCATCACATCGATATATGACAAACCTGTATAGCAACTAAAAATAAATAGGTCTTTGACGAGCTCTAATCTTTCGATACTGAATTGCTTTTCCTCTATGCTCTGGAGTTCATTTTGTGTTAAAAATTGGCGCTCGTTCTTTTTAAACTTTGGCTTGAACTTTGAAAAAACATCTTTCTCCATCCATTCTATATCAACCGCTAAACTGGTGATTTTGCGTAATCTTTCGATGTGTTTCATCACCGTATTATTGCCCATAGGCTTTTGATGGTCTGTCGGACGATGAACCCTTAAAAAGATTTCGAAGTCGATTAGGAACTTATAAGTGAGCTGTGACAAGTAGATATCATCGGTTTTAAATTTCTTTTTAAGAAACATCTTGATATACTTTTGAGTCGTGAAATAGTTTTTTAACGTTCCCCATCGTAAACTCTCTGACATCTGTGTATTGTGATAATCTATAAGAGATAACAAGGAATATTGTTTTTCGTCCTCGCCTAAAAATCGTGCTTTTATGGCTTGGGCTGTTATCAGTTTTTTCTCTGCTAGGAGTTCCTGATAGCATTCAAAAATGCGACTGTGGATTTGGTCCAGATATTTGTTTAGTAGTCTTGTTTCTTGTTTGGTGCCTCGTGCCCTGTTTTTGTCGGTATCCCAATCTGAAATATCGACTTTGCGTTTTAAACTGATGGCCACACGTTTGCCATTGACCGTAATACGTGCGTAAATAGAGGCTTGTTCGTTTTTTATTCTGGAGAAATTAACCCAAAATAAAATACTGAAGGTGGATGTTGCTTTCATAGTTTTCGTCTTTTTGTTAACCTTTTGTTTGTTAAACTTTTACCAGACGAGAGTCAAATCACTATAAAAAAGCTTTTATACTTTACTTGTAATCAACAATTTATGCTTAAACGTCAACACTTTTTGAAAAATTAAAGTGTTAACCGATTTGTTGACGTATTAAATCAAATTCAATCAAATCTTATGATGCTCTAAAAACCATAAAACCCTAATAATCATAAGATTAATAAGGTTTTGATGTTGATTGATACTATATGTTGTCGGGGTGGCAGGATTCGAACCTGCGACCTCCGCGTCCCAAACGCGGCGCGATAACCGGGCTACGCTACACCCCGAATTGGTTATCTAAATTTTGAGGTGCAAATATATAGCTTTTCTTTAACAACAAACAACTTTTATTTTTTAAATTTATGGATTAAACCTTATAAACATGAAAATTCGTCATTCGCTTTACATTCTTATTTGTTTTATCAGCATCTTAGCTTGTGCGCAAGCAAAAAAAGAACCAGCTTCCAAAGATACATATCAAATTATAGTCCCTGAATTAAACATTCCTTGGGGTTTTGCCTTTTTACCAGACAACGCCATGTTGATTACTGAAAAAAAGGGTGAGTTGATTCATTTCAAAGATGGGAAAAAAACCCTTATTGAAGGGCTTCCTGAAATTGAACTTCTTGGTCAAGGTGGCTTTATGGATATTGAATTACATCCTGACTATAAAAACAACGGTTGGATTTATTTTTCCTATGCGTCTCCAGAAGGTGAAGAAGAAGGTTGCAACACTGCCATAATGAGAGCACAAATAAAAGACAACCAACTTATAAACAAGGAACTGCTTTATAAAGCCAGCCCAAACACTCCTGTAGGCTATCATTTTGGTTCAAGAATCGTGTTTGATAAAGAAGGCTATTTGTATTTTACCATTGGAGACAGAGGCGAAGAAGACATTAATCCTCAGGACCTTACTAGAGATGGAGGAAAGGTTTACAGGCTTTCTGATGATGGTCGCATTCCAGAAAATAATCCATTTTACAATACCCCAAATGCCAAAAAAGCCATTTACACCTATGGTAACCGAAATCCTCAAGGTATGAAAATTCATCCAGAGACTGGAGAAATCTGGTCTCATGAGCATGGCCCAAAAGGTGGCGACGAGATTAACATTATAAAAGCTGGTGAAAATTACGGTTGGCCAAAAGTGTCTTACGGCGTTAATTATGTTGGCACTAAAATTTCAGACTACACCACCTTGCCAGGAATTGAACCTCCTATTCATTATTGGGTACCTTCCATTGCTCCCAGTGGAATGGCTTTTATTTCCAGTAATGTGTATCCCGAATGGAAAGGCAACCTACTGGTTGGCTCCTTAAAATTTCAATATGTAAGCAGGTGTGTTTTGGATGGAAAGAAAGTAATTAAAGAAGAAAAAATTTTAGAAGGCCTTGGTCGCGTTCGTTCCCTTGAACAAGGTCCAGATGGCTATATCTATGTTGGAATAGAGAATTTAGGCATTGTAAAGCTATTACCTGAAAATTAAAAATAGTGTCCTGTAAGTTTCGTAAATACCTCTCGTATTTCCAATGTAAATAACTAAATTTGTGCTTTAAATAAAATACATATTCATGCTAATTATAGGAATTGCAGGTGGAACAGGCTGTGGAAAAACCACAGTGGTCAATCAAATTTTAAACCAATTACCTGAAGGGGAAGTTGGTGTGATTTCCCAAGACTCATATTATAAAGACACGTCCCACTTAAGTTTTGATGAACGTGTAAAAATTAATTTTGACCATCCTCGTTCCATAGATTTTGAATTACTGGAAAGCCATTTAAAAGAATTAAGAAAAGGAAACGACATTCATCAACCTGTATATTCCTTTATAAAACACAACAGAACTGGAGACACCATTTTAACACATCCCAGAAAAGTAATGATTGTTGAAGGTATTTTAATACTAACAAATCCTGAATTAAGGGACATGTTCGACATAAAAATATTTGTTCATGCAGATAGTGATGAACGATTAATAAGAAGATTAAAACGTGATATTACCGAAAGAGGTCGCGATATAGAAGAAGTTCTTTCTAGATATCAAAACACCTTAAAACCCATGCATCAGCAGTTTATTGAGCCCATGAAGGAATATGCTGATATTATTATACCAAATAATAAATACAATACAGTGGCTATAGACATTGTTAAAACCATCATTAATCATCGTTTAGTATAATGGCAAAAAAACAAAGCAAATACTTAAAACCCTTTAAAAACATTTTTGTTTTGATACTCGTGGTGTTTGCTGTTTGGATGTTTTTTTTCGATGCTAATTCCTGGTTAATTCACAACGAGTTAAACTCTGATATTGAAGAACTGGAAGCCGAAAAAGAATTTTATAAAAACGAAATTATAAAAGACCGTAAAGCCATTAAAGAATTAAGTACAGAAGAAGGTGTGGAAAAATTGGCTCGCGAAAAATATTACATGAAAAAGGACAATGAAGAAATATTCATTATTGAATATCAAGACAGCCTAGCTAAAGCAAAGAAAAATGAGTAAAAAATTATTTGAGGAATTTAGCGACGTTTCATCCAAAGAATGGAAACAAAAAATTCAAGCAGATTTAAAAGGTGCCGATTATAACGACACCTTAATCTGGAAATCGAATGAAGGAATTGATGTAAAACCATTTTATCATGCCGATGAGTTTTCTTCCCTTCCCAATGTTTCGTCATCCAAAGCTACACAATGGAACATTTGTGAAACCATTTTTGTCGCAGATGTGGAAAAGTCCAATGCCAAAGCACAAGAGCTGTTGAATAAAGGGACGGAAAGTCTAAAATTCATCATCCCTTCCGAAGACATTTCAATTGAAACCCTGTTAAAAAACATTGATTTAAATAACACAAAACTGTTTTTTGAACTTCAGTTTTTATCTGCTTCTTATGTGCAGATACTTACCGAAAAAACTTCAACAAAAAATATCTTTATCCTTATAGATATCATAGGAAATCTGGCCAAAACGGGTAATTGGCATGCAAACTTGCAGGAAGACCAAAAACAATTGGACACCATAGTAAACACAACGGCAACCTTGAGCGTGGATGTTTCCTTATACCAAAACGCTGGTGCAACTATGGTGCAGCAATTGGCTTATGCCATGGCTCATGTTAACGAATATTTAAATCATCTTGATGTTGTTGCAAAAGAAACGAGGCAATCCCTTCAAGTAATTTTCAATGTTTCCTTGGGCACCAATTATTTCTTTGAAATTGCAAAGCTAAGGGCCTTAAGGGTTTTATGGGAAACATTGGCTTTGGAATACAACATACCAACCGAGTGCCTGATATTTTCAACACCAACCAAACGCAATAAAACACTATACGATTACAATACCAATCTGCTCCGAACCACAACCGAATGCATGAGTGCCATTTTAGGAGGTTCAAATTTTATTAACAATTTGGCTTACGATGCCATATACCATAAAGACAATGAGTTTGGCAGTAGGATTTCAAGAAATCAGCTATTGGTTTTAAAACATGAAAGTTATTTCGACAAAGTAAACAATCCAGCAGATGGCGCTTATTATATTGAAAGCCTCACTCAGCAATTGGCTGAAAAAGCCCTGGAATTATTTAAAGATATTGAAGCCAATGGAGGGTTTTTAAAACAATTGAAAGAAGGCATCATCCAAAGGAAAATAAAGGAAAGTGCCGAAAGAGAACAGAACCAATTCAATAATGGCGAAGAGATTTTGTTGGGAACCAATAAACATCCCAACCCAAATGACAAAATGAAACACGAATTGGAATTGTATCCGTTTGTAAAAACAAAACCACGAAAAACACTTTTGGAGCCCATTATAGAAAAAAGATTGGCTGAAAACTTAGAACAAAACAGACTAAAAACCGAATAATTAACAATTTAAAATTAAAATGATGAGCAAAACACTATTAAAATTTTCAATTATTGCATTATGCTTCACGCTTTTTAACTGTAAAAATGAATCGGCTTCGTTTACCAATTACAAATATGCCGACAAAGAAAATATTTTAGTTTGCGATAATTTAGACACCAAATTGTATTTTGAGGCTTTACTTTCTTTTGAAGATGATATTACCAATAAATACAATCCCCAAAACAAAGATTTACGCAGATCTTACTCCTTTTTCACCAGAGATGCCATAGCAAATAGGGTTAATTACCAAGACATAGTATCTCCACATACCATGGAGGTTTTTGAAGCCTTAAAACAAGATAAGGATCTTTGGAATGCAGACAACAGCATTAATTATAAAGCTGATATTTTTAAATGCGTATCAAGCAATTTCAAAAACAAAGACCTACAAACCACATTCAATGCCTTGGTTTCCACAAACAGCATGCGCCCAGATTTATTTGGTGCACCACTAATTAAACATGTGAAAAATGCTCACAACGATAGATACATGGCTGCTTATATTGCGTTGGACCTATTCTATGCTCGTTTGTTTCAAGTAGACCCAACAACAGTAACCGAAAAACCTGAAACAGACAAGGCCAATACAAACAAAGCCGTAAAAGGCACACCTCAAAACGTGATCTTAAACAGCGAAAAAAAAGGTTAAGAATTTGATATCCAACCAATATGTCTAGAAAAAACATTCAACATATCACACTAAAAAAAGCTTCTAAAAACGAAAAGGCTACCCCCAACACCACCTTTAACACGGCTGAAAATATTGATGTAAAATCCACCTATTCCAAAGAAGATTTAAGCGAATTGGAACATTTAAATTTTGCAGCTGGAATAGCGCCTTTTTTACGTGGACCTTATAGCACGATGTTTGTTCGAAGACCTTGGACCATTCGTCAATATGCAGGTTTTTCAACAGCTGAAGAAAGCAATGCTTTTTATAGACGAAATCTGGCTGCAGGCCAAAAGGGCTTATCCGTTGCTTTTGATTTGGCAACGCATAGAGGCTACGATTCAGATCATGAACGTGTGGTTGGAGATGTTGGTAAAGCTGGTGTGGCCATCGACTCGGTTGAGGATATGAAAATTCTTTTCGACCAAATTCCCTTGGATAAAATGTCGGTTTCCATGACCATGAATGGGGCTGTATTACCTATTATGGCATTTTACATTGTGGCTGCCGAAGAGCAAGGCGTTTCTCCAGAACAACTTGCCGGAACCATTCAAAACGATATTTTAAAGGAGTTTATGGTACGTAATACCTACATCTATCCTCCTACACCATCCATGAAAATCATTTCGGATATTTTTGAATACACCAGCAAGCACATGCCAAAATTCAATAGTATCAGTATTTCAGGCTATCATATGCAGGAAGCTGGTGCCACTTGCGATATTGAATTGGCCTATACCTTGGCAGATGGTCTGGAATATATTCGAAAAGGTTTGGAAGCAGGCATGGATATTGACACCTTTGCTCCTAGACTATCATTTTTTTGGGCTATAGGAATGAATCATTTTATGGAAATTGCCAAAATGAGAGCTGCCAGAATGCTTTGGGCCAAACTGGTAAAACAGTTTCATCCAAAAAACTCCAAATCCTTAGCTTTAAGAACCCATTGCCAAACAAGTGGTTGGAGTTTAACAGAGCAAGATCCATTCAACAATGTTGCTAGAACCTGTATTGAAGCAGCTGCAGCTGCTTTTGGTGGCACCCAATCCTTGCATACCAATGCCTTGGACGAAGCCATAGCTTTACCAACGGATTTTTCTGCCAGAATAGCCAGAAACACACAAATATTTTTACAAGAAGAAACCAAAATCACCAAAACCGTAGATCCTTGGGCTGGCAGTTACTATGTTGAAAAATTAACACATGATATTGCCCAAAAAGCTTGGGAGCTTATTGAAGAAGTAGAAGAGCTTGGTGGCATGACCAAGGCCATTGAAGCTGGAATCCCAAAGCTTAGAATTGAAGAAGCTGCCGCAAGAAAACAAGCAAGAATTGATTCTGGAGAAGATATTATTGTAGGAGTCAATAAATATAGATTAGCAAAGGAAGACCCTATTTCCACTCTAGAGGTAGACAATCAAACGGTTAGAAATTCTCAAATAGAACGTTTAAACACCATTAAAGCTAAAAGAGATTCCAAAAAAGTAAAACAAACCTTATCAAATTTAACTCAAGCTGCTCGTTCAGGAGAAAATAATTTATTAGCTTTAGCCATAGAAGCTGCTCGTGAAAGAGCTACTTTAGGTGAAATTAGCGATGCTTTAGAAACAGTTTTCGGACGTTACAAGGCAAAAATAAAATCTTTTTCTGGAGTGTATAGCAAAGAAATTAAAAACGACGACTCATTTAGCAAAGCCAAACAATTGGCAGACACATTTGCCGAGCAAGATGGCAGAAGACCACGAATCATGATTGCGAAAATGGGTCAAGATGGCCACGATAGAGGTGCCAAAGTAGTGGCTACAGGGTACGCAGATGTTGGTTTTGATGTGGATATTGGTCCTCTTTTCCAAACCCCAGAAGAAGCAGCCAAACAGGCTGTGGAAAATGATGTGCATATTCTTGGTGTGTCCTCTTTGGCTGCCGGACACAAAACCCTTGTGCCACAAGTTATAGAAGCACTAAAAAAATATGGTAGAGACGATATTATGGTAGTTGTTGGAGGTGTAATCCCAAAGCAAGATTACCAATATTTGTTTGATGCTGGTGCTGTAGCTGTTTTTGGCCCTGGAACCAAGATTAGCGATGCAGCCATACAAATATTAGAGATTTTGATAGATTAATTACTCTGGTTGGATGCATTTTCAGAAAACTTTGATTGTTTCTTCACTGGTTATAAATACTTGTATTGCAATAAAAATTAAAAACCCATTAAATCATGAGCCACACAGCAAAAATGCTTCGCGATAACGCTTTAAAAGGAAAAACCATCGTAGTTACAGGTGGTGGCTCTGGTCTTGGAAAAGCTATGACCAAATATTTTTTGGAACTTGGTGCACAAGTTGCCATTACCTCCAGGAATTTAGAGAAACTACGGGCAACTGCTAAAGAATTGGAAACAGAAACTGGTGGTACTTGTTTAGCTATCCAATGCGATGTCAGGCATTACGACGAAGTGGAACACATGCTCAACCAAGTTCTTGAACGCTTTGGAAAAGTAGATATTTTATTGAACAATGCTGCAGGAAATTTTATCAGTCCTACAGAGCGTCTGTCTGCAAATGCCTTTGATACGGTTATAGACATTGTTTTAAAAGGGACCAAAAATTGCACCTTAGCTTTTGGAAAACACTGGATAGACAGCAAACACACCAACACAGTAGTTTTAAATATTGTTACAACCTATGCTTGGACAGGTTCTGCTTATGTGGTTCCCAGTGCCACAGCAAAAGCAGGTGTATTGGCCATGACCAGAAGTCTAGCTGTGGAATGGGCAAAATATGGCATGCGTTTTAATGCCATTGCACCAGGACCTTTCCCTACAAAGGGAGCATGGGACAGACTTTTACCTGGAGATCTTAAAGAGAAATTTGATATGGCTAAAAAAGTACCTTTAAATCGTGTGGGAGAACATCAGGAGCTTGCCAATCTGGCAGCATATTTGGTTTCCGATTTTTCCAGCTATGTAAATGGCGAAGTAATTACCATTGATGGTGGCGAGTGGCTAAAAGGAGCTGGACAATTCAATCTTCTAGAAGAAATCCCTCAACAAATGTGGGACCAGCTGGAAGCTATGATTCGTGCCAATAAAAAATAAAACCCCTTGAACATGGCAATTCAAGGGGTTATTACACTTAACTAAAAAATTCAACATTTCAATTTTCATGAACTTGTTGATCGAACTATCGTTATCTGCGTTTACGCATTTTCTTTTCTTCCAATTTCTTTAAAATTTTTTCTTGCCTTTTTTCTTTTAAATCAGTTTTTGGCGCTTTTAAATTTTTTCCTCTTGCCATCTTAGTATTATTTAAAGGATTATTATTAATATATTAATGACCATAACCTTATTGTTTAAAATTTATCCTAAGCGAGTAACCATCAAGGCATAGTGCCAAGACTTGACATGTTATTGGATTAAAATAAGGTGTTAGAGCACACTCGCTGGTGCTACTTAATTCAGGAAGATAATTTTGGATTTTCTAAAGGATACTTTATTAAAAAAACTAAACGTGTCTGTTAAAACACAGTTTAATGTAATCTGTATACAAATGATATGTTTAAATTTAGAAATAATCATTTTAAAAAACCCTAAAAGTATGACACTGCTAACATAACCAATAAAAGATATATCTCAAACTATTCCTTAGTAATTAACCTTATTTTAAGAATTGAAAAGCCTAACATTGGGTTTAAAAAAATTTAACATAATTTAATTCGGATAAATTTGTCCGTATTAAGATTTTGTCATACATTTGTACCAAATAAAAACTAATATATGTTTTCCAAAGCATGCGAATATGGTATTAAAGCGTCTATTTTCATAGCGCTAAACTCTTATGAAGGTAAGAGGGTAAGCCTTAAAGCTATTGCCAAGGAAATTAATTCACCAGAAGCATTTACAGCTAAAATTTTACAAGACCTGGCAAGACATAGCATTATAAATTCTGTAAAAGGCGCCTATGGTGGCTTTGAGATAGACAAACATGCCATATCAAGCATTAAATTATCTCAAATTGTAAATGCCATTGATGGCGACAGCATTTATAGAGGCTGTGGTTTGGGCTTACATACTTGTGATGAAGAACATCCATGTCCTGTACATGATAAGTTTAAATCGGTTAGGGACGAATTAAAATACATGTTGGAAAATACCAACTTAGAAGAGTTGGCCCTAGATATAAAATCTGGTGTCGCTTTTTTAAAGACTTAAAAAAATTTGATTACAAATAGGATAAAAACATCCGAATAAATTGATTATGGAAACATTAAGAAAAGAAACACAAAAACAAATAGGACAGTATGTTGCCGAAGATTACAGAACTGCAGGCGTATTCTCGAAATATGGCATAGATTTTTGCTGTAAAGGGCACAGAACCATAGAAGAGGTTTGCACCAAAAACAATATTGACAGCAACGAACTTTTGAATGAACTTGACAAAGTGTTGACTGCCAACACAAACCAATCCATAGATTACAAATCCTGGCCTTTGGACCTATTGGCTGAATATATAGAGAAAAAACATCACAGATATGTGGAAGAAAAAATCCCTATACTACGTCAGTTTTTAGACAAACTTTGCAAGGTTCATGGAGAAAGACACCCAGAACTGTTTAAAATAAACGAATTGTTTACAGCTTCTGCTGGGGAATTGGCAGCTCATATGAAAAAAGAGGAGTTGATATTATTCCCATTCATTAAAAAAATGGTTAAAGCACAAATAGACAAAGGAGCCATTTTAGCACCACAATTTGGTACTGTTGAAAACCCTATTGCCATGATGATGCAAGAGCATGACAATGAAGGGGAACGTTTTAGACAAATTGCCGAATTGACAAACAATTACAATCCTCCTGCAGATGCTTGCAATACCTATAGAGTTACGTTTGCGATGCTGGACGAATTTGAAAAAGATTTACACTTGCATATCCATTTAGAAAATAACATATTATTCCCTGAAGCTGCAAAATTAGAGAAAGCGTTTCTTTAAGAATGATTAATAGCAATTATATTTTCTAAATTAAATCTGGGAGCCTTTTCCCCAAGGGCTCCTCGATTTTAAAATATATATAAAATAGTTTAATGTTAGTAATGGTTGTTTATCAAAAACACTTCTCGAGTAATTAATTATAGTTTTAAATTTGTTGAGGAGAAAATTTATGTTCATGTAGTTTTTTATACAAGAGAAGTGTTTTTTTATTCATTACTTTTACCCAAACTATTAATTTAACCTTATGCCCAAAAAGCTCGTTTTTACTTGCTTAATTAATTTTTTTATTGCTGCCATCTTAGGATTGGCCCTTCGCTATACCTACCTATTACCCATTTCTATCAACTATAGGTTTTTAACGCACGCACATTCACATGTAGCCATGTTGGGCTGGGTATATTTAATGATTTACACTTTATTTGTTCATTATTTTATTCCCAATAAAAAACCGGTATACAACACCCTTTTTTGGGTGACCCAAATTGCTGTGGTTGGTATGTTATTAAGCTTTCCGTTTCAAGGATATGCAGCCATTTCCATTACATTTTCCACACTCCATATTTTTTGCAGTTATTATTTTGTACGTCTTATTTGGAAAAATCACAAAACCCAATCCACAACCTCCAAGCTTTTACTCAAGGCATCACTTCTATTCATGCTCATTTCTACCATAGGTGTTTGGTGTTTGGGTCCAGCTGTTGGTCTTTTGGGCCAAGCTTCTGCTTTTTATCAAATTGCCATCCAGTTTTTTTTACATTTTCAGTTTAATGGTTGGTTTTTGATAGCCGTTTTGGCTATCTTTTTTCATAAACTTCAACTTACAGACTCAAAACAATTTCAACGTTTTTTTAAATTATTGATTGCCTCAACCATCCTTACCTTTGCACTACCTGTAAATTGGTTTGTGCCACATGCTGTTTTTTTATGGCTAAATGGGTTGGGAGTTGTATTGCAAATAGCAGCTTTACTTATTTTCATAAAACTTATAAAGGCTCCTTTTAAAATTGTTTTGAAACAAAGTCACAAACTCATCAGATTTATGTTCCAATTCGCCATGTTTTTTTTCATTTTGAAAATAGGTCTGCAAACCTTGTCTTTAATTCCAGATATATCCAATACTGCCTTTCAACATAGAAATTTGGTTATAGGTTTTATTCACTTAACCATGTTGGGTGTTATTTCTGGATTTTTGTTTGCATATATCCTTCAAACCAAATTGGTGAAACTCAATAAAACCCTTAACATAGGCATGTACGTTTTTGTTTTAGGCTTTGTACTTACAGAACTTATTTTAATTGTACAAGGAGGCTTGTTTTACTTTGGAGCTGGTTTGATACCAAAGTATTACCTGCTGCTATTTATAAGCAGCTTGTTGTTGCCATTGGGAATTTTAAGCCTTATATTAAACATTTTAAAACCTAATAATTATGACACCAAAACCCTTAAAGAGACATAAAGCGTTACAGCCATTAAGCAGAGAGCATCACCATGGGTTGTTATTATCCTGGAAGATTAGAAATGGTTTTAACAAGAATATAGATCCTAAACGCATGAAAATTTATGCGGATTGGTTTTTTGAAACACATTTAACACCACATATTGAAATGGAAGAAAATTATATTTTCTCTATTTTGGAAAGTGATAACGAATTGATAAAACGTGCCTTGGCAGAACACAGACGTTTAAGACGTTTGTTTTCTGAAACGGAAGCCAATCCCAAAACCCTTAGCAAAATTGAAGAAGAACTGGAACAACACATTAGGTTTGAAGAACGTGTACTGTTTCCTGAAATACAAAAAGTTGCAAGTGAAGAGCAATTGCTTCACATAGAAAAAATTCATCAACCAGAATCTTTTAAAGACAATCTGGAAGATGAATTTTGGAAATAATATCAACCTACGGTTTTAAACTTCAATAAGTATTAAATTTTTATGGGTTTGTTGTCTCGTCTTTCTTAAAAGACGTTTTAAACAAAGATGGTTTAACCGAAATCATGGCCCAAGCCCAATTATTGGTAGCGTCTTTATCTCCTCCTTTAATCACTTCCATACTTTCGGTAGCAAACATTTGCGAATAACCTACTTGAAAAAGGATGTCTTTGGAAAATTTATAGCCTAAAACCATATCGATTTCTGTGCCCAAACCATTACTTAACTCGTCTCCAGTACTATCTACAATGGTAGCTGCCGAAGAAAAGAAATGTGGCACCAGTTTGGCCGAAAATTTATTTTTTTGGTACGCAATGGTTGCATTTATATCCAGCAATCCAACATTATTGATATGATTGCCTACATAAAAATAATCCATCCAACCATTAAATTTGTGATTGGTTCCATACCAAGGGTTAAAAGACTCCAACTTGTTATTTGTAGCATTCATATCTGTACCAGATAAATACTCGCCACCAAATCCTACATTAAATTCCGGTGTTATTGCATAATGCAAATTTAGGGCTACGTTGTAAGCACTTAAATCCCTATCGGCAATTTTTCCTGTTTGGAAATAAAAAGAGGCATCTGCTTTTATTTTGTTTTTACCATAAGTTGCATGTGTACCAAAGGTTTGATTGTAATCCACTTGCTGCTCGTAATTTTCGTCATAAAAAGCATACCCATTGTTTAGTGCCAAAATACTTAGTCCAAAATCATTTAAATTGGTATGATACCATACATATTGAAACGACTTATAGTTATTTACGGTGTAATCTGCTTCAAACAAGGTTTCATCTTCAGAACTGATTGCCAAACCTAAATCTATCCTGTTGTTTACATTTGGTTTGTAGGTTACAATAAGGGCATCGTGACTTCTGGCTTGTTGCGCCCAATCCACACTACCAAATATTCGTTGATCGTCGTAAGAAATCTCTTGACGTCCAAACTTTAATGAAAACTGTTTGTTCAAGAAAACCTCAGCCCAAGCTTGGTGAATGGCAGTTCCATTTTTATCGGATGTTGCCAAAGTGGCAACGTCTCCCCAAACCCTTACGTTTTGCAAGCTGAAATAGGCATTGAATGTCTCGCTGTTATATCCTAAGTTTAAGCGTGTTCGTTGGGACACAAAAGCTGCTGCATCCAAAGAATCCACAGCTAGGGTTTTATATCCATGTCTATATTCAAATCTCGGTTTCAATTCGGCCGAAACCTCAAATTCTTGGGCATAACTTGTCATGCCTAGTCCAATACATAGGATTGCTAGTATTTTTTTCATCTGTAATATTTTAAAGATTTTTTGCGTTTTAAAACGCTTTCAATAGTTTTAGGTTTTAAGATTGCCCTTGGGTTAATTGCAGAATGGCTTCAACGGTTTCTTTGTTGTCCACTCCCAAACCTTCTTGCTGATGGATCAATTCGCCTTGAGAATTAAAAACACTAATAATGTTGGAATGAGAAAAATCTATGGGAGATATTTTCTTGTATTTTACAGCCAAAACATTGGCAAATTCCTGAACGCTACTTTCTGTACCTTGTAAAAAGGTCCACTGTTCTCCATCCATCATGTTTTCTTTTGCAAAAGCTTTTAATCGCTCTGGTGTATCTATTTTTGGATCGATACTAACCAGCACAAACCGCAAATCATCCAAATTGGCTTCTGGAATTTGAGCCTCAATATTTCGCATATCTGCCACCAATCTTGGACAGGCAGCCTTACAAGACGTATAGATCATGACCATTACCAAGGTTTTACCTTTTAAATCTTCAAGTTGAATCTCGTTGCCTTCTTCAGTATGCCATTTAGAGGTTAAATTGAAAATGGATTCTTCTGAAATGTCTTGATCGCTTAACTCTTTTGAGTTTTCAGTTTCCATAGGTTGCAAATCCATTTTGCAAACAGGGCAACTTCCTGCTTCAGGATATGTTTTTTCTCCTTCACATTTCATTGGGCATTGATAAACCGCTATATCATCTGATGCTTGATCAGATTTATTGGAATTGCAGGATGACAGTGTCATTATCAATAAAAGGACAGGGAAAATTATTTTTAAATGTTTCATTTATTTTTTTTCGTTTACATCTTGAACACATCTAAAGCCAAGATTTTTCATAGCGTATTTTGCTTTTAAACTGCCTCTAATGGCATAACGCATAAATGCAGCATAATTCATTAAATCTGTTGCGTTTACTGAAGCGCTTCCACAAAACAGATTACTGTCTTTATCAACGTCTTTTCTGGATTCACCTGTAATCAACACGGAATTGAAATCCAATGTCCATTCCCAAACCAATCCATGCAAGTCGTAAACTCCCCAAATGTTTTTAGGGGTTTGGCCAATGAGGTTTTCGTTAGAACGTGGTGCTTCGTACCAAGATAGAATTTTTTCGTTGTATGATGGTTTTACTCGTGCATCTTTGGTGGTTTCATCAGCCATGGCTACATACTCCCATTCATCTACTGTGGGTAATCTTTTACCTTGACATTCGCAATAAGCTTTGGCAGCAAACCAAGACACATAGGTAACAGGACTATCTGGATTTTCTGTGTCTTTCAACTCTAAATCATTTTTCCAATTACTTAGGTAACTATCATCGGCAAATAATTTAATGACTTTTGATTTTTGCCATTTTGGAAATTTTTCAACAAATTGTTTAAACTCCTTGTTGGTTACTGGATATACATCCATTTTAAAATCGTTTACTTCCACTACTGTAGAGTCCCTACCATACAAAGGTAAATACCTGCTGCCTTCAATGTAAACCATGCCTTCAGTTTGCGCGAACAAGAACGTTTGAAACACACAACAAAAAATAATGAGACTGAAGGCTTTGGTTTTCATTTTTATAAGTTTTAAGGTTTAAAATTAATTATTTTTTATTTTTAACTTTTTCTACCATTTCTTTGGTAACAACCGTACCATTATTGCCCCAGGAATTATACACATAGGTCAATACGTTTGCAACCTCATCTGAAGACAGAGACTGACGTGTCATAACACTGTTGTATTTCTCACCATTTACAGTAATTTCTCCAGTTAAACCGTTTAATACAATGTCTATGGCTCTGTTAACATCAGCATTTAAATAATCTGAGTTAGCTAAAGGAGGGAAAGCATTTGGAATCCCTTGTCCTTCACCTTGGTGACAAGCAAAACAGGTTTGCATATAGGCTTGTTTACCAAATTCCATTTGTTCTTCGAAGGATTTTGCTGGAACTTCAGAAGCTACAATTTCATCGGTTGTAGGCATGGTTTGGATACCAGGTCCTTCAGGTAAATAGATATCGTCTCTAATTTCACCAGAATAAACTTTCTTGTCTTCTTCCCCTTCAACTTTTAACATACCCAAGGCTCCTTTATTAAAAGCTCTAAAAATAGAGTGATCTACTAATATAAAGGTACCAGGAACATCTACTTTAAATTCCACAATGGCTGCTCCACCAGCTGGAATAAGCGTGGTTTGTACATTTTCGTTAATCATATCGCCACCTTCAACGTGTACTTTGTCGAAAATTTCACCAATAACATGGAATGAAGATACAAGGTTTGGTCCACCATTACCAACAAACAATCTTACTGTCTCTCCAACTTTGGCTGTAATGGCATTATCTCCTGTCAAGGCTCCTACTTTACCGTTAAACACAACGTAATCAGCGTGCTCATCAACTGCTTTTTGCATATCGAAAGGCTGTAAACCTCTTTCACCATTGGCTCCTTTTGTATAAAAATCGCCTTGCATGATATAGTATTCTTTATCAACTTTAGGCAAACCACCTGCAGGCTCTACTAAAATAAGACCATACATACCGTTTGCAATATGCATACCAACTGGCGCTGTTGCACAATGATAAACATACAACCCTGGGTTTAAGGTTTTAAATGAAAATACCTTAGAGTGACCTGGAGCCACAAAAGAAGATTCTGCTCCTCCTCCTGGACCTGTTACAGCATGCAAATCGATGTTGTGAGGTAATTTGTTATCTGGGTGGTTCTGTAAGTGAAACTCCACTTCGTCTCCAACTCTGGTTCTTATAAAGCTTCCTGGCACACTACCTCCAAAGGTCCAGTAAACATATTTTACACCATCTGTCATTTCGCCTTCTTCTTCAAGAATTTCCATTTTAACAATAAGTTTTTTGGCTTTTCTTGTTCCTACAGGAGTTGGCACATGAGGTGGTGCTGTTAATTCTGCAATCATCTCTTGATTTACAGGAATTTCGGCAGCATTTTCAGCTTCCTCTTTTTTGTCGTTAAAGCACGCTACAAAAAACATAGGTGCTATTAGTAAAGCTAAATGCTTCACTAATTTTAATTTTCTTTTTGATTTTTGGGTTGTTTTCATGGATAAAATTTTAGTGATTTATTAATTCGATATTTTAAATCGGATAAATTAATCTTAATTGTTACTGTGCAAATATAAATGCCACTCAATAAGAAAAACATGACTTATGTCATGTAATTAATTCATAGATTAAATATCTTTGAAACTTTAAAAACATAAAATAAAAAAATTAACATGAAACACCCAATCATTTTACTTTTTATTTTGAGCACTACCCTATTCTTTGCTCAAAACAACAATTCCACAACCATTTATTTTAAAGATGGCTCTACCAAACAATTTGAAAAAGTTAAATTTGAAAACAATGCTGAAGACTACATTATTGGCGTTGAAGTTAAAAATGCTGATGACAATAAAACCATATACCATTTAACTGACATTGTTAGCGTAAAAGAGAACACTACCAAACACGTTACCAAACAATACAAAAAAAACTTGTATCTTTTAGAAGAAGTTATTGTTGGTTCATTATCACTTTACAAAAGTGGAGCCCATTATTTTTTGGAAAATGATGAAAATGGTTTAAGGGAAATTTCAAAAGTTATTATTGATCAAACAACCTTAAACAGATATGACTATGCCACTTTATCTGTATTTGTTAACAAGTGCAAAGCTGCACAAGAGGAAGCTTACAACAAAAACAACTCCATTAGTATTAGCGTTCTTAAATCTGTGGTAGAGACTTATAACTCTTGTGTTTTAAGCGATGACACACAATTTGCAGAAAACATTATAACCCTTGCAAATGCCCCTTCAGAGTTTTTAGAAATTGGCATTAATGTTGGCTACGGTTTTTTAAACACAAAATTTGATGATTTATCTCCTGGTGTTTCCAACCAATACGGTACTCCTGTAATTGGAGCTCAAGTTTATTTTAACACAAATATGTTAGAGAAGCGATTAGGGTTTCTAATTTCAGTGGATTATTCTTTTCCAAAAGAATTCAACTCCAATGAGAATTCCATAATTTTAAAATCTAAGTTATCATATATCAATACCATGGTTGGTGCTCGATATACATTCAATAACATCAACAAAACTTTTAGCCCTTATTTTGGATTTAATGGTGGTTTTATTTTTAATTCCATGTCTGATGTTACTGCCCAAGAAGCTGTTTTTGGTGCCCAAAGAATAGATTTTGAGTCTACAAACAAGCTTGCTTTAAATTTGAATGTAGGAACTTATATTCATTTAGGGAATCAAAAAATTGATTTCAATATAATGTATCAACCTGAAAATGAATTTGAGCTTGTTTCTACCGACAACCTAAGCCGAATAGAAAGCAATTACATGATGTCTGGTTTTCAATTGAAAGCAACGTATGTGTTTTAATTATTAATACAAACAATCCTTATTATGAAAGTCGCTTTAACAAGCGACTTTTTTTGTTAACAAGTTCCGTTTTTTAAACTCACAAATAATTGTATTTTTACCGTTACAAAAAACCAAATCAATTAATGGGTAAAATCATAGCAATTGCTAATCAGAAAGGTGGTGTTGGAAAAACAACAACTTCGGTTAATTTAGCTGCTTCTTTAGGTGTGCTTGAAAAAAAGGTACTTTTAATAGATGCAGATCCACAAGCCAATGCTACTTCTGGATTAGGATTAGATGTAGATACAATAGACGTTGGGACCTACCAATTGTTAGAACATACTAACAATGCCAAAGACGCTATTTTAAAAACCAGTTCACCAAATTTAGATGTGATTCCATCGCACATAGATTTAGTGGCCATAGAAATAGAATTAGTAGACAAAGATGAACGTGAGTACATGCTTAAAAAGGCATTGCAGAACATTAAAGACGATTACGATTTTATTTTAATAGATTGCGCACCTTCTCTGGGCTTATTAACTTTAAATGCTTTAACAGCTTCCGATTCCGTGATTATTCCAATACAATGTGAATATTTTGCTTTGGAAGGTCTGGGAAAGCTTTTAAACACCATAAAAAGTGTTCAGAAAATACACAATCAAACCCTGGACATTGAAGGCTTATTATTGACCATGTACGATTCCCGTTTGCGCTTATCGAATCAAGTGGTTGAAGAGGTACAAAAACATTTTAACGATATGGTTTTCCAGACCATTATTCAAAGAAATGTCCGTTTAAGCGAAGCTCCTAGTTATGGTGAAAGCATCATAAACTATGATGCAAGTAGTAAAGGTGCAACTAATTATTTAAGTTTGGCAAAAGAACTTATTATCAAAAACTCCTAAAAATGGCGAAGGCAACAAAAAAACAGGCTTTAGGAAGAGGTTTGTCGGCTCTGTTAAAAGATCCCAGCAACGACATATCGTCTGTTCAAGATAAAAATGCAGATAAAGTAATAGGCAGTATTGTAGAATTGGATATTGAATCCATTGAGATAAACCCGTTCCAACCTAGAACCAATTTCAATGAGGAAACACTTTTGGAATTGGCTTCTTCCATAAAAGAATTAGGGGTTATCCAACCTATAACCGTAAGAAAATTAGAATTCAATAAATTCCAATTGGTTTCAGGGGAAAGACGTTTTAGAGCATCCAAGCTTATAGGCTTAGAGACCATTCCAGCATATATTCGCATTGCTAACGATCAAGAATCCTTGGAAATGGCATTGGTGGAGAACATTCAACGTCAAGATTTAGATCCCATAGAAATTGCCCTGTCTTACCAAAGGTTAATTGACGAAATTAATTTAACCCAAGAGCAAATGAGCGAACGTGTAGGAAAAAAACGTTCCACCATAGCCAATTATTTACGGTTATTAAAACTGGATCCCATAATTCAAACAGGCATGCGAGATGGTTTCATTACCATGGGTCATGGTAGAGCCATAATAAACATTGAAGACCAAAACATTCAGCTTGATATTTACGAAAAAATAATAAGCAATAAACTTTCTGTTAGAGACACAGAGTCTTTGGTTAAATCTTATCAAAGTGATAAAACGGTTAAAGTCCCAGAAAAACAGGAAATCCCAAAATATATAAAAAAAGGGATTAAAGATTTTTCTGAATACTTTGGACACAAAATCAACGTTAAAGTTTCTAAAAATGGAAAAGGGAACATTACCATCCCTTTTCATTCCGAAGAAGATTTTAATCGTATTTTAAAACTAATAAAGAGTGCCAAATAAATTTTTAATATTAGCTGTATTTTTATTAGCCATTTGTTTTTCGGCAGTAGCCCAAGAGGACCAAAAAGAAGATAAAAAAAAGAATCCCAACAACGTTCCTACCGAAGAGTTGACAGTGGAAGCAGGTTCTATAATCAAAGATCCTATAGACCCTTTATCCCCAGCACGTGCTGCCTTCTACTCTGCCGTATTGCCAGGACTGGGTCAAGCTTACAATAAAAAATATTGGAAAATCCCCATAGTGTATGCCGGATTGGGTATTGGTATTTATTTTTATATAGATAACAACAAAGAATACAACCGTTATAGAGATGCCTATAAAAGGCGTTTAGCTGGATTTGAAGACGACGAGTTTTATGGAACCGTTACAACTGATGGCTTGGAAGAAGCCCAAAAACAATTTGGCAGAAACAGGGAAATTTCCTTACTGGTTACACTTGCCATTTACGCTTTAAATATTATAGATGCCAATGTAGATGCGCATTTACTTCAATATAATGTAGACGATAACCTATCGCTGAAACCACACTATAAACTTAACGAGTTTGACAACACAGGAGACCTGGGTCTAACATTAAATTTCAAATTTTAAAAAAACATGAAAATTGCATTACTTGGCTATGGTAAAATGGGACAAACAATTGAAAAAATTGCTTTGGAACGTGGGCATGAAATAGTGATAAAAACCAACGAAGAAGAAGGTTACGATATTAACCAAGCAGATGTTGCCATAGATTTTAGTGTCCCAAAAGCTGCTTTTTTCAACATAGCAAAATGCTTAAAACTTGGGGTTCCAGTTATTTCCGGGACAACTGGTTGGCTGGACAATTATGAACATGCCATAAAACTTTGCAAGGAAAACAATGGCGCTTTTATATACGCTTCCAATTTTAGCTTAGGTGTCAACATTTTTTTTGAACTGAACAAACATTTGGCAAAAATGATGAGCCAATTAAAACAATATCATGTTTCCATTGAAGAAATTCATCATACCGAAAAGCTCGATGCGCCTAGTGGCACTGCCATTAGCTTAGCAGAAGGGATTATATCGCAACATGACGAATACAACAAATGGCTGTTAAACCAAAATAAAGAGCAAACCATCCCTATAACTGCCAAACGCATAGCAAATGTGCCTGGCACACATAGTATAGAATACAAAAGCAATACAGACACCATAAACATTACCCATACTGCACATACCAGGGAAGGATTTGCCCTTGGAGCTGTAGTTGCTGCCGAATGGATTCTAGGCAAGACTGGAGTGTTCAGTATGAAAGATGTGTTAAATATTGGTTAACACTTTACAAACAAGTAACTTTTTTAGTGATTTTGCACTAATAAAAAAACAAAAACACAAATTATGACATTAACGCAATTGTTTATTTTCCTGATAGTTATTCAAATAATTCATGGACTTGGGACTTGGAAATTATACTTAAAAGCTGACAGGCAAGCGTGGGAAGCTTTTGTTCCTGTATACAATGCTGTTATTTTAATGAAAATAATCAATAGACCTTGGTGGTGGACCATTTTGTTATTCTTACCTATTGTAAATTTAATTATGTTTCCAGTGGTTTGGGTAGAAACTGCAAGAAGTTTTGGCAAAAACTCCACAACAGATACCATTTTAGCTATTGTCTCTTTAGGCTTTTATAATTACTACCTTAATTATGCCTTAGATTTAGAACATGTAAAAGATAGAAGTTTACATCCTAAAACTGCTGCAGGAGATTGGATTAGCTCCATTTTATTTGCTATTGTGGCTGCAACAATTGTACATACCTATTTTATTCAACCTTACACCATTCCAACCTCCTCTTTAGAGAAATCCTTATTGGTGGGCGATTTCCTATTTGTAAGTAAATTTCATTATGGAGCACGTGTCCCAATGACAACCATTGCTGCTCCAATGGTACATGACACCATTCCTTTTATTAAAAAGAAATCTTATTTATATAACGATCATTTAGAAAAAAAGAATACAGCTTTTGTAAACAAATTGTCTTTACCTTATTTGAGGTTACCAGGGTTTCAAAAAATAAAACGTAATGACATTGTGGTCTTTAACTGGCCTGTGGATACCATGCTAAACATGCGCTATACAGATAGAAACCATTACAAACCTATCGACAAAAAAACCAATTACGTAAAACGCGCTGTTGGAATTCCAGGGGATTCTTTGGAAGTAAGAGATGGCTACGTGTATATAAATGGAGAACAAAACCAATTACCTGACAGAGCCAAACTTCAGTTTTCGTATAAAATTGAAACCAACGATGGACCTTTTAATAACGACCATTTAACCAAAAGATATGGTATAACCGATTTACCTCAATACAATCAGGATTATTCCTTAAGTTATTTTCCTGGTTTAACAGATGAAACTTTAAGTCAGTTTAAAAACCATCCCAACGTAAAAAACATTGAATCCCTAAAACGCGAACCAGGACAACGAGAGAAAAGTGTGTTTCCACACGATCCAAATTACCATTGGAACAACGATTTTTTTGGGCCTATTTACATTCCAGAGGCTGGTGCCACCATTAATTTAAATCTAGAAGTTTTACCATTGTACAAACGTCTTATTACAGAATATGAAGACAATACTCTTGATATAAAAGGAAACCAAATATATATTAATGGTGAGGTAGCCAATACCTATACCTTTAAAAAAGATTACTATTGGATGATGGGAGACAATCGTCATAATTCTCAAGATGCCAGATCATGGGGATTTGTCCCATTCGATCATGTGGTAGGGAAACCGGTTTTAATCTGGATGAGTTGGGATAGATTTGGAAAACCACGTTGGGAACGTTTCTTTACAACCGTCCATGGTAATGGTAAACCTGTCTCTTATTTAATTCCTTTTTTAATTGCTTTAGCAGCTTGGTTTGGATTTGCTCAATGGAGAAAACGTAAAAAAGCAAACACCTAATTGTGCTGTGTAATAAGATATTTAACTAAAGGCAATGATTCTACGTAACACATGAAGGCTCTTATCCATCCAACATATATTCCAAACATAGCCCATGTTTCTGCCATGGTTCAAGCAGATGAAGTAATATTTGAATTGGATGATAATTACCAGAAGCAAACCTATAGAAATAGAGCCTATATTTATGGAGCCAATGGCAAGTTGCAATTGAGCATTCCCATAATTCATTCACAAAATGAAAGACAAAAATACAGAGATATAAAAATCCATAATGCTGAAAACTGGCAAGCTGTACACTGGAAATCCCTTGAAACAGCTTATAGAACCTCACCATTTTTCGAGTTTTATGAAGACGAGTTCCAACCTTTGTTTACCACCAAGGCAAAATATCTTCTAGATTTTAACTTAAAGTGCCTGGATGTTATTTGCGATTGCTTGCAAATGGAAATCAAAAGTTCCAAAACCGAAGTTTATCAGAAAACTGTAACGGACAAAACGGACTTTAGATTTCTGGCAAATGCACGAAAGGAGCCTACTTTTCATTTTGACCCTTACACACAAGTATTTCAAGAGAAGCATGGATACCTTTCAAATTTAAGCGTTCTGGACTTGTTGTTCAACGAAGGCACAACTGCCTTGAATTACCTGGAAAACCAATACAAACACCTATAATGCTACAACCCTTTCTACATTATGGCATACATTTTTTATTGCCTCTAGCTGTAGCTCTTCTATTCTTTAAAACCCAATGGAAAATTGCGTACTTAATCATGATAAGTGGGATGTTAATAGATTTGGATCATATATTTGCCAACCCCATGTTTGATCCAAACAGGTGCAGCATCCAGTTTCATCCACTACATACTTATTATGCCATAGGAATCTATGTGTTACTGTTAATACCAAAAAAAACTAGGTTGATAGGTTTGGGCTTGATCATCCATATTTTGGCAGATATTGTAGATTGCTTAATGATGTGATTAATTGGACACAAATTTCAAACCAATAATGGAAGCAATTAAGGTAGTTAAAAAGAAAACACGCCAAAAGCTTGCCGGTTCTTTAAAAACAAAAATCCCAACAAGTACGGTTCCAACGGCTCCAATTCCTGTCCAAACTGCATAAGCAGTGCCAATAGGAAGCTCCTGTGTCACTTTCACCAGCAAGTACATACTTATGGCCAAACATACCAAAAACCCTAGGTACCAATATACCATTTCGGTTCCAGAGGTTTCTTTGGCTTTACCCAAACAAGTTGCAAAAGCCACTTCAAATAGGCCAGCGATAATTAATAAAATCCAGTTCATATCAATACATTATGGATGAAGTTTAAAGGTAGCCAAAATGGGATAATGGTCTGAAAACTTATTGTCAAAGGTTTTAAAATCGGTTACTTCAAAGTGTTTTTCAGCAAAAATAAAATCGATTCGTATTGGGAAAAATTTAAAATCGTAAGTCCTCCCAAAGCCATTACCTGCCATTTTAAAGGCGTCTTTGAGTTCCCCTTTTATTTCTTTGTACACATAAGAATACGCCGAATTATTGAAATCGCCACAAATAATCATTTTGTAAGGACTGTCGGCTTTGTGTTTTAAAAACATTTCGGTTTGTACCTGTTGCATTTTAAAGGTTTGTTCCACACGTTTTAAAATCCAATCAGAATCTTCTTGTTTCAGTTTTTCAACATTGGCATCTATTTTCAGGGACTGAAGGTGTACATTGTAAATTCTAAGTGTATCCTTTTCTATCACAATATCTGCAAAAATGGCATTATTGGAAGTATTGGGAAACTCCACAGAACCTGAGTTGATAATTGGGTAGTGTGAGAAAATTGCCTGTCCGTATTTGGCTTTGGTTCCTGAAAGCTTTTCAAACTTATATTTAAAGAAAGACAAATCGATGTTTTTATGAGGATGATATTCCTGCAAACTAAGAATGTCTGGTGCTTTCGTTTTTATAAAGTCCACCATTTTGGTCTCGATGCCCTTTTCCGGAATCCATTCGTATAAATTAAACAAGCGCACATTGTAATTCATAACAGACAAATCGGATGTTTCCGGCTCCACATCTGAAGATGAAAATTTATAAAATGAACCTAAAGTAAAATACCCAATGGTTAAAACCAATAAGGAAAGAATGAGTTGTTTTTTTAATTTTATCAACCAATAAATAAAAAAAAGTACATTGGTTAAAATCAAGAATGGCACTCCCAAACTTAAAACCGAAAGCAAGGCAAAAGTTTTAGGTGGAAAATACGGAAGCACATAAGAAAGCAAAAGCATGGTAGCCACTAAAGCATTAACCATATAAATTATTTTATCGAAAAGCTTTAGGTTTTTCATTGGTGCAATTTATTATTTACCTGCTTTGAACAAAAACTCTTTTTCTTCCTTGGTTAAGCTATCATAACCACTTTTGCTTATTTTATCAAGTATAAGGTCTATTTTTTTCTGCTTATTGAACTCATTAAATTCATCTTTGGAATAACCAGCCACCTTTTGAGACTTTTTTCTATGAACGGTTTTTAAAGGCGATTTATTTGATTTTTTAAACAAGCCCATAAATCCATCCATTATTTTTTCAAATCCTTTACCTATATCTGTCCCTTTTCTTAACCGTACAGCATAAAAATAACCTAACAAGGCACCACCAAGATGAGCCAGGTTACCTCCAGCATTTAAACCAAAAAGACCTAAGACATCTATAACTACAATGGCAACACCTATATACCAAAGTTTGAGATTAAAGGCAAAAAAACGTACTTCCATGGTTGGCATGTAAGCGCAGAGAAATATTAACAAGGCCCTTACTCCTGCTGAAGCTCCAACCAAACGGCTGCTGCCATCAAAAATCCCTGGAAACACATTATAACCAAATAAAAACAACAAACCTCCCGTTATGATGCCCAAGAAATATACATTCAACCCTGTTTTTACTGAAAACAAATTCATAAACATTTGCCCAATAAAATAAAGCCATAGCATATTAAAGAGTATGTGCCAAAAATCGTAATGTGTAAATCCGTAAGTGATAAGGCTCCATGGTTTTAAAATAAAGTCCATAAAGTCACTTGGCAGTTCCAACCAACTAAGACTGGAACCTATGGTAAAAACCACTTTAATTATCAATCCAACAAAAAAAACAACGAGGTTGACTCCTATGAGTTTTTCAAACACGTTTAAATTTTGTAGTTTATCCTGTATGTCTTTGTTAAGCGTTGTCATACTTAGTTCCAACGGTTTTTATTAAACTGCGTTTTTTTCCAGTACCACATAATCAGGAACCCTGTTAAAGCTCCTCCAACGTGAGCCACATAAGCCGTGTTGCTAGGACTGAAAAAGGATTGGCCGGTAATGGCAGAAATTAAATCCAAAGCAATGATTCCTGGAATAAAATACTTGGCTTTAATGGGCACAGGTAAAAATATTAGCATGAGCTTGGACTCTGGATATAACATACCAAAAGCTACCAAAACTCCCATAATAGCTCCTGAAGCTCCTACCATGGTACTATGAAACACTCCTACAAAATTTTGAAGTTGGTCTTGATTTAAAAACTGGCTCCAACGGGTATCATACACACCATAACCAGATTTTAGGGTTTCGAAGGTTTGGATTTGATCAAAACCTGCTTCGTTTAAAATAGATAAGCCAGTATAGAACCTAAAATAATAATAACCTAACATGCACAAAGCTGCTCCTAACCCTGAAGATATGTAAAAAAACAAGAACTTTTTCGCCCCAAAACGTTGTTCCACAGCTGTACCAAACATCCAAAGGGCAAACATATTAAAGAAAATATGCATAAAACCGCCATGCATAAACATGTGTGTAACTATCTGCCAAGGCTGAAAGGCTTCGTTTTTTGGAAAATGCAAAGCAAACCAATCGTAAAACAAGGTGCCACCTCCTATGGAAAGTGTTCCAACAAACATAATGACGTTTATTATTATTAAATGTTTTACGGTATCTGTAATATTATTCATCATAAGGCATGCTACTTATATAAATTTTTTATCCAGTTCGTCTACACTTAACGTTACAAATGTAGATTTATTTGTTGGCGACATGTTAGGTTCTTTGCAACCAAACAAACTATTCACCAAATGTTCCTGTTCTGTAACTGAAAGGCTTTGACCCGATTTTACTGCCAAGCTTTTGGCCATGGATTTTGCCAACAAATCTGTTGGACTAAAATTGCTGTCCGGAACTTCATTTTCAATATCGCTAATCAATTGTTCTAAAATAACCGAAACTTCACTTTCTGGAACATGTACTGGTACACCAGAAATTTCTATTCCATCATTTGTGAAATTTGAAAATAAAAATCCTGTGTGTTCCAAATCTTCTTTTACTTGTCTTAAAATTTCTATTTCCTGAGGGGAAAAATGCAACTGCACAGGAAAAAGCAATTGCTGACTCATGCTTTCCTTGACTGTGATGTGTTGCAGGAAATCTTCGTACAACACACGTTGATGTGCACGATGCTGATCTATTACCAACATACCAGATTTTATGGTACTGATTATATATTTATTTTGAATTTGAAACGTGGTTTGTTTGGTTTCCACTTGATTGGAATCTTTAAAAATAGAGCCCGTTTGCTCTTCGCTTTCAAACTGTACACTGGTAAAGTCCTGTTGCGTTTGAGTCCCTTTGGATTCCAGCCCTACATACAAACTATCCCAATTTGCCAAAGTTTGCTTTTTAAGAAAAGTAGTTTGCTTACCAGAGACCTGTTTTTCCTGAAAAGGGTTAAAGCTTCTATCCACTTCAATATTTGGGACATTGGGATGGTGTTTATCTTTATACTCGTATGGAGTGTCTAAATTGGCATCTCTATCAAAATCCAATACTGGAGCAATATTGAATTGTCCTAAACTGTGCTTTACAGAAGCCCTTAAAATGGCATACAGCGTATGTTCATCATCAAACTTAATTTCTGTTTTGGTTGGATGGATGTTGATATCAATGGTTTGAGGATCGACCGTTAAATTCAAGAAATAACTAGGATGTGTGTTATCTTTTAAAAGTCCTTCAAACGCTGAGGAAATGGCATGATTCAAGTATGCACTTTTAATAAATCTATCGTTTACAAAAAAGAACTGTTCTCCTCTGGTTTTTTTGGCATATTCTGGTTTGCCCACAAACCCCGAAATTTTAACCACTTCTGTTTCTTCGTTAACAGGTACTAATTTTTCGTTGGTTTTGGCACCAAAAATATTTACAATGCGTTGTCTGTAATTGCTTTCTGGAAGATTAAACACCTCGCTTCCATTATGGTACATCACAAACTGAATATTGGGATGTGCTAGAGCTACTCTGTGAAACTCATCTATAATATGACGGGTTTCCACTTGATTGGATTTTAGAAAATTACGTCTGGCAGGAATGTTAAAAAATAGGTTTTTAACAGCAATACTCGTCCCTTTAGGTGTTACAACCACCTCTTGCGAAACCACTTCACTGCCTTCTACAATCAATTGGGTACCTACCTCATCATGGGCTTGCCTGGTTTTTAACTCTACATGAGCAATGGCAGCGATACTGGCAAGGGCTTCGCCGCGAAATCCCTTGGTATGCAGTTGAAATAAATCTTCGGCAGAACGTATTTTAGACGTGGCATGACGTTCAAAACTTAGTCTGGAGTCTGTAACACTCATTCCAGAACCATTGTCTATAACCTGAACCAAAGTCTTTCCTGCATCTTTAACAAGAAGTTTTATAGTGGTTGCTTTGGCATCTATGGCATTTTCAAGAAGTTCCTTTACCACAGATGCTGGACGCTGTACAACTTCGCCTGCTGCAATTTGATTAGCGACATGATCTGGCAATAACTGAATAATATCTGACATGAGCGCTATTAAAAGAATATGGATAAATCGAATTCAATAATGAACAGGAAGATTAAAATTAAAATTCCTATAATAATCAAAACCCGTTTATTTGCCGATTGATTTTGATTGTGCTTATAGTCATTTAATGCTGTAACCAATTTGTTTTTCAATCCTTTGTTGCTTCCCACAGTCGTTCTAAAATTGTCGAACTTATGTTTTATTTCATACGGATTGCCTTCCCCTTTGTAATGTCTAGGAGTATAACTATACGTTTTATTTTTTCTTGTTTTAAAAATCCCCATACTATCTGCTATTCATAACCACTTAAATAATACCAAAGTACCAATACAGCTATCAAAAACAAGACCATATACCATGGTGAGGTTAAAATACTTTTCTTTCGTGTTCTTGATTGTTTTAATTCGTGCCATTTTGACTGAATATCTTGCTCTTGACCTTCTTCGGTTGCGTTTTGATATTTAGGCTTGATGTTAAATTGTCTGTGCTTTTTGGAAAATGCCACGATTATAATCCTTTGATATCTTTCAAAAATACTTAAAAATGGAAGAAAAACAGGCTTTGAAATGCCAAAAATTGTTAACATTCAAAACTTGAAAATACGTTTACTTTTCCTCGACAGACCTTTTATTGAAATGTAAAAACCTAGGACTTGGAGTTTTTGTTTAGAGCTGCCATTTTAATGGCAGCAATGGCAGCTTCTGTACCCTTGTTGCCATGTTTGCCACCAGAACGATCTATGGCTTGTTGCAGGTTATTATCGGTTAACACGCAAAAAATAACAGGAACATCGTGTAAAACATTTAGGTCTTTTATCCCTTGTGAAACGGCCTCACAAACAAAGTCGAAATGCTTGGTTTCCCCTTGAATAACACTCCCTATGGCAATAACGGCATCTACGCCTGTTTCTTGCATTTTTTTGCATCCATAAATAAGCTCGTAGCTTCCAGGCACATTCCATCGCAAGATATTTTTCGAAGAGACTTCGTTTTCCATTAAAGCTTGGTAAGCTCCATGAAACAGGCCTTCTGTTATGGATTCGTTCCATTCTGAAACAACAATCCCAAACCGAAAATCTTTCGCGTTTGGGATTGTAGCTTTATCGTAATCTGATAAATTTTTATTTTCTGTTGCCATGTTATTTATTTGCCAACACGCGTGCTTTACCTATAAACACATCTATGTTTGTTGCTTCGGTAGAAGACGCATAGTTTTCTTTGATATCGTTAAAATACGTAAGTGCTTTGTCTGCTTTTCCAAGTTCCATGGCAATAATGCCTGCTTTATATAAATACAAAGGAGTTGTAAAATCGTTCTTTCTCATTTTGGCAGCTTGCTCGTAGTAGTCCAAGGCATCTTCAGGTTGGTTTAACTGCACAAAGGCATCACCAATACTTCCTTTAGCCATAGGTGCTAAAACCAAATCGTCACTGGAGAAATCACTTAAATAAGTAACCGCATTTTTATAGTCTTTTAAATTCAAATAAGCCATTCCAGCATAATAGTTAGCTAAATTAGCTGCAGGAGTGCCACTGTATTCAGAAGCTATGTCCAACATTCCTAATTTTCCTTCACCTCCATTTAAGGCCAAAGTATACAGGGAGTCTTTTTCGGTTCCATTTACAGCTTGGTTAAAATATTTTTGGGCTTGGAACATTTCGTTCATAGCTTCACTTTGTTTGGGTTTTGCTATAAACTCTTTGTAACCTAAATAACCTAAAACCACAGCAGCAACAACACCTATAATCACGAAAATGTATTTTTGATTGGCAATAACCCAATCTTCTGTTTTAGAAGCAGATTCGTCTAATGTGTTAAAAACTTCAGCTGTTGTAGAGTGATCAACAATATCATGCTCTTTTTCTTCTTTCGTTGTCGGTTTGTATCCTCTTTTCTTGTAAGTTGCCATATATTTTAAATTAATGCGTGGCAAAAATATGATTTTTCTTCATATATAAAAGCCTATTTATTTGTTATTTTTCAATAATTTGCACAACTTATTCTTTTAAAAATTCAAAACCATATTTAAGTTAGTTTTTTATGATTTTAAAATCGCTTTCATTACTAAACTATAAAAATTTTGAAAGTCAGTCTTTTGAGTTTAACGACAGGATTAATTGTTTTGTAGGAAACAATGGTGTTGGAAAAACCAATGTACTGGATGCCATTTATCATTTGTCCTTTGGAAAAAGTTATTTTAATCCCATAGCTTCCCAAAACATCAAGCATCATGAAAGCTTTTTTGTAATAAATGGCGATTATGAAAAAGACGGCAAAACCGAAAAGATTGCAGTAAGCTTAAAAAAAGGTCAGAAAAAAGTAATAAAACGCAACAATAAAGTATATGATAGGTTTAGCGACCATATTGGTTTTTTACCTTTGGTTATTATTTCGCCAGCTGATAGGGATTTAATTATTGAAGGCAGCACCACTAGAAGAAAATTTATTGACAGCGTGATTTCGCAAAGCGATAAAAACTATCTGGACCATTTAATAAATTACAACAAAATTCTTGTTCAGCGAAATTCCTTATTAAAATATTTTGCACTAAACAATACGTTCAATGCAGACACTTTGGACATTTACAACAAACAATTGGACACCTATGGTCAGGTTATTTTTGAAAAAAGGGAAGTTTTTTTAGAAACTTTCATCCCTATTTTCAAAGAACGCTATAAAGCTATAAGCAATGGTAACGAACCTGTAAATTTAATTTACAACAGCGATTTAAATGAAGACAAACTAGAATCGCTCTTAAAGGCCAATATCAACAAAGACAAGGCGCTACAATACACCAGTGTGGGAATACACAAAGACGACTTGGTTTTTGAAATTGACAATCATCCCATTAAAAAATTTGGAAGTCAAGGACAGCAAAAGTCTTTTTTAATTGCTTTAAAGTTGGCGCAATTCGATTTTATTAAAGCACAAAGTGGTGTGAACCCTATTTTATTATTGGATGATATTTTTGACAAACTGGACGAAAACAGGGTCTCTCAAATTATTAAATTGGTTGACGACAAAAATTTTGGTCAATTGTTTATTAGTGATACCCATGCCGATAGAACCGAAAATGCTGTAAAACAAGTGCATCAATCGTATGAAATATTTAAATTGTAACCAAAAAGGAACGAGGGATGAGAAAAATTACAAATTCCATACCTTGCTGGAAGACAGACAAATTAAAATTTAAAAAATATAATTCTTAACACTTGAAACTAATGAATTCAAAATATTTCTTACTCATCTTTAGCCTTCTGTTACTGAACAGTTGTGCGAAAAACCCAGAAACATACATAGAACACTTGGAAGGATATTGGGAAATTGATCAAGTGACAATGGCAGATGGAACAGAAAAAAAATACACTTATAACGACACAGTAGATTATATCGAAATCTCTGATAGTTTAGCAGGTTTCAGGCTAAAATTAAAACCTGTTTTCGATGGCACCTTTGAAACTTCTAAAGATTCGGAACAATTCACCATAAAAATTGAAAACGACAGCTTAAATTTGTATTACAAAACCCCTTTTGACAGTTGGAAAGAAACTGTTTTAATGGCAACTAAAGACCAGCTAAAAGTTATAAACAAGAATAAGGCCGTATTTTTATACAAGAAATTTGTTCCAATAGACATTACTAATTAAAATGATTTCCATTTTCACTGAAAGACAACATGGCAAAACGAAATAACGAACATATTAGCATTGCAGATGCATTAAAGGAATTTGTTGAAACCAACAAACTTGAACATGGCTTGGATGTTGTAAACGTTCAAGATACTTGGCGGGACATGATGGGAAATGGTGTAAACAATTACACAACAGACATACAACTTAAAAACGATACGCTTTACGTGCAATTAAGTTCAAGTGTTTTAAGGGAAGAACTGAGTTATGGAAAAGCAAAAATTATCGCCATGTTAAACGAATCCCTTGGTAAAGAAGTAATAAAAAAACTGGTTTTACGCTAATAAAACCGATAAAAAAAAGCCTTGTAAGTTCTGTTTACAAGGCTTTTTTTATAAAGAATAGGAAATATGTTTACTGCTTTACAAGCTTAATCACTTGAGTCGCATCTTTAGCATGTACATTCATAAAGTAAATGCCTGCTGTAACTTCTGTGATATGGACAGCTTGAAGTTGCTGTCCATTAGACAGGTTGATAGTTTTAATCAATCGGCCATTAATATCGAAAATATCTGCTTTTACCAATTCGATATTGTTTACATTTTTAAGTGTGTAAACTCCGTTTGAAGGGTTTGGATACACTTTGATACTGTTATGTAAGCTTTCAAAATCTGCAACAGAAAGGCTCATTTCGCAGTTGTAAACCGAAATGTCATCAATGTACCAACCTTCACGACCATTACAACCATCTGTTCCAACCTCAAACCTAAATTGAATGGTAGAATTGGCAACAACTCCCAAACCAGATAAATCTATATAGCTTCTTCCCCAACTACCTGAAGTAGAACCACCATCTGAACCTGTAAACGCTTCTTCACCTGCCAAAGGGTTGTCGTTCCCATTATTGTTTATAAAACCGTTATAACCATTGGCTGTAAAAGCACTTGCCGGAAGTAGTGTCCAGGTGTTTCCATCCAAACTGTATTTTATATTGGTTCCATCCCAACTTGCTTCTGTAGAGACATAGTGCATAAAAGTCATCTCAAAGGTTCCCGTTAACTGATTAGGGATGGTAATTACAGGACTTTCCAATCTTAAAATACCGTTTTGTAAAGATGTGGTGCAATTTCCATTTATAGGATCGACTCCAAAAACAGCCTGACCTGTTCTTCCGTCCGGCAAACTGGAAACTACAGCCCAATCCCTAGACTCCCAGGTTCCAGGATTTGATGCGATTTGTGAAACCGTCCAATTGTTTAAACCAGATTCCCAATCTTCAAAAAATATTGGAGCCATAGTAGCAGCATCACAAGGGTCTGCTACTGCTGAGAGAATTGGCTCGTAGCCACAAATATCGTCGTTGCGCAGTTCCACAGCCAAAAGCACCTTATAAAGTTCATTAAAATCGGAAGCAGTGATAATTTCACCGGAAAGACCTACAGGAGCTCCTGTGCTCAAGCCTTCCAAATTAATACCAAATAAATCTGTACAAGATGCTTCTAAGGCATCTGCCAGAGAGTAAAAATCGCTGGTAGCAGTTAAATATTCGCTTTGAGCCCTCCAGAATATATGTGCTGCTTTAGTAAAGCCAATACCAGTAATGGTTTGCCCATTATAAGTCCCACCATCAACCAAAAGTGCATAAGCATGGTTAGGAATCCCAGAGTTTGAATGAACTCCTCCTCCATCTCCTTCACCACAATAAAATTGTCCATCTGTTAATTTTCCTGGGTCTCCATTACAAGGAGGATTCCACATATCTCTTATGGCTCCACCAAAAGCTGTGGCATCTTCTCCCATTCGCCATCTGTCTGAACTGTTACAAGCTGTCCTTAATGAATGGTCATCATCAGCATCTTGATAATTGTTCAACAAATCCACTGTTTCTCCCCAAATATCAGAAAAAGCTTCGTTCATAGCACCAGATTGATACGCATAAATCAACCCACTTGTGTATTCTGTATAGGCATGTCCCCATTCGTGTGCAATCACGTCATCAGAAGCTGTTCCGTTGCAATAATTAGCCGTCACACCATTCCAATTGGCATTGGGACAAGACACATTTGGGTTGTTATTTATGGTTCTCATTTGAGCATCTGCACCATTGTAAGATACATATCCAAACGCGTTATTGAAAAAATTGTAAACATGTCCAGAGGCCTCAACTTCATTTCTTTGCCAAATGTTTAAAGTTCCTGGAAATGCATCTCCTTCTTGCCAAACAATGTTTGAGGTGTTGTTCTCATAAACAATTCTATCCATAGCATGCGCCATTCCTGTAAATTGCTCTGTAATGTTACCAGAATGTGCATTTACATACACATATTCCCTAACATCTGCATCGTTTCTAACCTCAACTTCATAAACCAATTGTGTAGCCCCAAAGGAATTGTCTATCAATCCCTCTTGAAACAAATATAAAATGGTATCAAAAGCGAACAATGTTACTCCAGAATGGTTTTTGTCCTGTTTAGTCACAGTTTCTATGGCAATGTTACTTGCTTCTGATGGAGTAATAACAGGATTGGTATTGTTTTTTATATTGGGAATATAATTTCCGTTAATGGCTGTTAATTGATTGTTGGTATTAAAATGAAAACGCAATTGACCATCAAATACTGGTACGTTGTTTTTATGTTGTGTTAAAGTTAAGTGCTTGAACCCATGAACATCCACTTTAACTGTTCCAAGAAGGAACGTATTTTCAATGGTTTCAAACGGAAATAAATCTTTATGGGTTTGCAAAAAAGATACTGTTTTGGCTTGAATGGTAAGTCCATCCAAATCTAAAGGTTGATTTGTTGGAAATTTAATAAATTCAGCAACGCCATTAGAGTTTACAGTAATGTGCGCGTTGGTTTCCGTTTTCAATTGCTTGATTGCTTTTAGCATTTGTTGTGAAAAAGCCATAGGGCTAAACAACAGAAAACCAAGCAAAAGGATGATAGTTTTTTTCATTAGTTAATATTTAGGTTGGGCGAATTTAAAATAAAAAAGCCTGAAATATTGAATTTTCAGGCTTTTTTATAATGTATTGGGATTGTTTTACTTAAAACATTTCTCTTCCAGAAAAATGAAAAGCACCTTCAATGGCAGCATTTTCATCACTATCACTTCCATGAACGGCATTTTCACCAATAGAAGCAGCATAAAGTTTTCTTATGGTTCCTTCGGCAGCATCTGCAGGATTTGTAGCACCAATCAATGTTCTAAAATCTTCAACTGCATTTTCTTTTTCCAAAATAGCAGCCACAATAGGACCACGAGTCATGTATTCTACCAACTCACCAAAGAATGGTCTTTCACTGTGAATTGCATAAAACGCTTCTGCATCTGCTTTTGTCATTTGTGTTAATTTCATTGCTACGATTCTAAAACCTGAAGCATTTATTTTTTCTAAGATTGCGCCAATGTGTCCTTTTTCAACTGCATCTGGCTTAAGCATTGTAAATGTTCTGTTAGTTGCCATTTAATTTTTTTTTAATTTGGGTGCAAAAGTAAGGTATTTCATTATAAAAACCACAAAAACCAATATTAAAAAATTGTATCTTCGTTGCCTATGAAAAAAGACGATATAAAAAACATAAAACAGCTTTTAGCAACTCCCAAACAAATTGTTATTGTACCTCATAAAAACCCAGATGGAGACGCTATTGGCTCAACACTTGGTTTATACCATTATCTTTTAAAACACAAGCACCAGGCAACGGTTATTGCTCCAAACGATTATCCTGATTTTTTAAAATGGATGCCTGAAGAACCTAAAATTTTAAAATACGATTCGCAAAAAGAACCAAGCGACATGCTTATTGCCAAAGCAGATATTATTTTTACTTTGGATTTTAATGCCCTAAATAGAACTGGCGACATGGAAGACGCTTTAAGCGCTAGTGACGCCATTAAAATCATGATAGACCATCATCAAGAACCAGAAAATTATGCTGTTTACAGCTATTCTGATGTTAGTATGAGCTCCACTTGCGAGATGGTTTACAATTTCATAGATATGCTTGGGGACAAAAACCTTATAAACGAAGCCATTGCAAGCTGTTTGTACGCTGGCATATTAACAGACACAGGCTCTTTTAGGTTTCCATCCACAACAAGTAAAACCCATGAGGTTGCGGGATATTTAATAGATAAAGGCGCCAATCATTCCGAGATTTACAATCAAATATTCGACAATAACAGTTACGAACGCCTACAGCTTTTAGGACGTGCGTTAAGCAACCTAAAGGTCTTACCGGAATACAGAACAGCTTACATTACCTTGTCTCAAGACGAGTTAAACGAATATAATTTCAAGAAAGGAGACACAGAAGGTTTTGTTAATTATGGCCTTTCCCTGAACAACATCATATTTGCAGCTATTTTTATTGAAGACACGCAAAATAACATTATAAAAATCTCGTTACGCTCTAAAGGAAGTTTTTCGGTCAACGAATTTTCCAGAGCTCATTTTGAAGGTGGTGGACACACCAATGCTGCCGGAGGAAAAAGCAATTTGGATTTAAAATCTACAGTTGAAAATTTTATTAGTATCTTACCAAGCTATAAAAACGCCCTAAACAATGAGTAGAATAATTGCCTTATTAATATGTGCTTTGCTTTTTGTGGCCTGTAAATCGCCTGAAGCAAGAAGACCTGTATCTTCCAAATCCGGATCTTTTATTGATGCATCTGTGGAGAGAAACATTAAATTAAATGAACGCGAGCAAGCCTATATTAAAAAAATCATGTCAGAAAATCCTGAACAGGAATACATTGCTTCAGAATACGGGTTTTGGTATTATTACAATGTCAAACAAGCCGACAGCCTGATGTCTCCAGATTTTGGGGATATTGTTACATTTAATTACAACATTAAAACATTAACAGACGACATTATTTATTCCAAAGAAGACCTAAAAACCCAAACTTATGTTATGGATAAGCAAGAATTGTTTTCTGGTCTTAGGGAAGGATTAAAACTTATGAAATCTGGGGAAACCGTAACATTCATGTTTCCATCGCAAAAAGCTTATGGATATTATGGAGATGAAAATAAAATTGGCATCAATGTGCCTATTAAATGTGAAGTCTCAGTAAACTCCATTATAGATAAATAACCTCAAAGATAATTTCAAAAAAACACTATTTTTACAACAGAAAAATTAATTACTCATGAACATTTTAAAACATACTATGAAAATTTTATTTCTTGCACTTTTGGTAAGTTTTACCTCTTGCGAACAGCAAAAATACCCAGATTTGGAAGATGGCCTTTATGCTGAATTCGTTACCAACAAAGGGATTATGGTCGCTAAATTACATTACAAGGAAGTCCCTGTAACAGTGGCAAATTTTGTAGCTCTGGTAGATGGCACACACCCTAAGCTTCCTGATTCCTTAAAAGGAAAAAGATATTATGATGGGACAACTTTCCACAGGGTTATAGACAAATTTATGATCCAAGGAGGCGACCCAACAGGCTCTGGTGCTGGTAATCCAGGCTACCGTTTTTTAGATGAATTCCATCCTGATTTAAAACACGATAAACCAGGTATTTTATCCATGGCCAACTCGGGACCAGCAACCAATGGAAGTCAGTTTTTTATCACTGAAGTGCCTACCCCAAATTTAGATAACAGACATGCCGTTTTTGGCGAATTGGTTATTGGTTTGGATGTACAGGACAGTATTTCCAATGTAGCTGTTAGTCAAGGGAACAACAAACCGGTGGATCCTGTTGTTATTGAAACCATTAACATTATTAGAAAAGGACAAGAAGCTGAATCATTTGATGCTGCCAAAGTTTATACTGATGAGTTGCCAAAAGTTGAAGAAAGACAAAAACAACTAAAAGAAGAAGAAAACCAAAAACTTAAAGAAAATGCCAAAGCTGCTGCAGATAACTTTATAACAAAAAATGCTGATTTGGGTGGCACAGTTAAAAAGTTAGATACTGGAGTGGTCATGATTTTCACCAAGCAAGACGAAGCTGCCGTTAAGCCTACTTCGGCACAAAAAGTTTTGGTTAACTATGCTGGTTATTTTGAAGATGGCCGCTTATTCGACACCTCTTGGGCAGAAGTTGCCAAAGAAAACAATGTGTATAGCGAACAACGTGATGCCCAAGGAGGCTACAAACCGTTCCCTATGATTTATAACGAAACTGCAAGTCTGGTTCCAGGATTTAGAGAAGCAATGCTTAATATGAATGTAGGCGATAAAGCACGTGTATTTATTCCTAGTTATCTTGGTTATGGAGCAAATGGTATGGGACCAATTCCTCCAAACAGTAACTTGGTTTTCGATCTTGAAATTGTTGGATTAGCTGAATAACAGCTTATAAGCTTAAATTTTTAACAAAAAATAAATAAACCAAAATTCCACAAATAATATGTATTTGTGGAATTTTGGTTTATTGTTTCCAGGTATCTAGTTTTGTTTTTTAGGAATCTGCTTCAAAATTTCTAACACAAACTTCCAGTATTTTTGAGCAGAAGATATTTGCGCTCTTTCGTCTGGAGAATGTGCACCTTTAATGTTTGGCCCAAAACTAATCATGTCCATCTCTGGATAATTCTGTCCAAGAATACCACACTCCAATCCAGCATGACAAGCAGCCACATGTGCTTTTTGTCCATTCATTTTTTCATATAAATTATCCAACACTTTTAAAATAGCCGAATCCATATTAGGTTTCCAACCAGGATAATCTCCAGAAAATTCAACTTCGCAACCAGTTAATTCAAACGTGGCACGAAGCATATTGGCTAAGTCCCATTTAGAACTTTCAACAGATGAACGTGTTAAACAGGCTATTTTAACCTGTCCGTCTTTTACAATAACCCTAGCAATATTATTGGATGTTTCTACCAAATCTGGAATATCTGCACTCATTCTATATACGCCATTCAGTGCAGCATACAAAGCTCTGGTTAGACCTTCTTGAACTCCCAAATCCATAACTTTTTTTGGTGTTTCAATGTTAGAAATCACAATTTCCATATCTGGTTCCATGGTTTTAAGCTCTGCTTTAATCTCGTTGGCATGCTCTGCCATTTTAGTTTTAAAAGCCTCTTCATGAATGGCATCAATGGCCACTAAAGCTTTGCTTTCTCTAGGAATGGCGTTTCTTAAACTACCTCCATCTATTTCAGAGATACGCAAGCCAAAATTCTCGAAACCGTCAAACAACAAACGGTTTAGGATTTTATTGGCATTACCCAACCCTTCATGGATTTGCATTCCTGAATGTCCTCCCTGCAAGCCTTTTACTGTTACAGAAAACCCTATTTTAAATTCTGGTGTTTCTTCTTCCTTATAGGATCTGGTTGCTGTTACATCTACTCCTCCTGCACATCCAACTCCTATTTCATCATCTTCTTCTGTATCTAAATTCAAAAGTATTTTGCCTTCAAGCAAACCCCCTTTTAAACCCATAGCTCCTGTCATGCCTGTTTCTTCGTCTATGGTAAACAACGCTTCAATGGCTGGATGAGGAATATCGGTACTTTCCAAAATAGCCATAATGGTTGCAACGCCCAATCCATTGTCTGCACCAAGGGTTGTGCCTTTTGCACGAACCCAATCGCCATCTACATACATCTCGATTCCTTGTGTTTCAAAATCAAAATGAGTATCAGCATTTTTTTGGTGTACCATATCCAAATGAGATTGCATAACAATCGTTTCCCGATCTTCCATTCCTGGTGTGGCAGGTTTTTTTATAATCACGTTCCCTACCTCATCCTCTATGGTTTCCAAGTTCAGCTTTTTACCAAAATCTTTCATAAACGCAATCACTTGCGCTTCTTTTTTAGAGGCTCTAGGCACAGCGTTTAAATCGGCAAATTTATTCCAAAGTTGTTTTGGTTCCAGGATTCTAATTTCTGAATTCATATGTATATTTTAAAAGTTATACAAAGGTACTTATATCTTATAGAGTATTAAAACATTTGATTATTTTTGAAAGATGTTCAAGAACCCAAAACCATACATAGCCTTTTCCATAGTTCCATTGTTCCTTATAGTGAAGCTCTTAAAGCAATTCCCTGAAGTGGTTGAAACTTATTACAGTTTGGGCATATACCCTGTTATTTCTAGCTTGTTCCGGTTTACTTTAGGCTGGATTCCGTTTTCCTTTGGAGATGTGTTTTATGGTTTTGCCATCATTTATATAATAAAGTGGCTTGTTGCAAACCGAAGACGGATTGTTAAGGACACCAAATATTGGTTGATAGAGGTATTTGCAGCCATCTCCATCATTTACCTGGCGTTTCATATATTTTGGGCCATGAATTACCACAGGTTGCCTCTACACGAAAGTTTGGGGCTGGAAGCAGATTATTCAACTGAGCAACTTCTTTCTGTTACTCAAATGCTTATTGAAAAATCGAATGCCCTACATGGGCAATTAGCTAAAAACGATTCCTTAAAAATAGATCTTCCATACAGCAAAAATAACATTTTAAAGATGGTCCCTGAAGGTTTTGAAGCTTTACAGAAAGAATTTCCACATTTGGAATATCATCCTAAAAGTTTAAAAAAATCATTGTTTAGCTTGCCCTTAACATATATGGGATTTAGTGGCTATTTAAATCCGTTAACCAACGAGGCCCAGATAAACGGATTAATTGTTCCTTATAGGTTTCCAGTGGTTGCTTCTCATGAAGCGGCACATCAATTAGGCTATGCAAAGGAAAACGAAGCTAATTTTATAGGTGGTTTGGCAGCTATTAACCATAAGGATACGTATTTTAATTACAGTGGCTACACCTTTTTATTGAAACATTGTTTGTTGGAAATCTACAAACGTGACAACAAGTTATATTTTAAAACCTTAAAAACCATAAACAAAGGTATTTTAAAAAATTATCAGGAAGTTCAGGATTTTTGGGACAATCATCAAAATCCAGCAGAACCCTTGTTTAAAAGCACGTACAACAGTTATTTAATTGCCAACAACCAAGTAGATGGCATGAAAAGCTACAGTTATGTCGTGGCTTTAATAGTGAATTATTTTAATAATGAAGCACTGTAATGGTTTATATTTTTTTAATCTTAAAGAAACGTTCATCCTATGAGAAAAGGCTTTGTTATTCTTATCCTTTTAATAAAAGTTTCTAAATAAAAAACACAAATGTTAAAAATCCTATTTCAGTTTTAACCATAACCATTTAACTATATATTTAGCTTTTAAAATCCCTAACCAACAGATATGATTAAAAAATATTTAATTCCCGTTTTTGTTTTGTTCAGTTTAGTTGTTTCGGCACAAAAGCATTTTCCAAAAAACGATGGTGTGAAGAATGAAAATTCTAACTATGTTGCTTTCACCCATGCCACTATTTATGTAACACCCTCTGAAGTTATTCAAAATGCAACCTTATTAATAAAAGATACCAAGATTGTTGCTTCTGGGACAAATGTTGACATTCCTAATAACACGGTTATTCATGACCTCACCGGAAAAACCATTTATCCTTCCTTTATAGAAATCTATTCTGATTTTGGAATTGAAAAACCTGAAAAAGCTAATAAATCGAACTCTCCACAATACGATGCTTCCCGTGAAGGCTATTATTGGAACGACCATATTATGCCTGAACAAAATGCCATAGCACATTTTAAATTTGATTCTAATGCGGCAACTGAGTTAAGAAAAGCAGGATTTGGCATTGTAAACACGCATGTTCCAGATGGAATCATTCAAGGTACGGGAAGTTTAATTGCTTTGGCACCAAATTCAAGTGATGCCTCCAGGATTTTAGACAATCGTTCTGGACAGTATTATTCTACCAAAAAAAGTGTTACGTCCAATCAAGCCTATCCAACCTCCTTAATGGGAACCATAGCTTTATTAAAACAGGTGAATTACGATGCCACATGGTATGCAAATGGCCAATCTGAAGATACAGACCTTTCCCTAGAGGCATTTAACAACAATAAATCCTTAGTGCAATTTTTGGATGCTGGCAGTAAAATGAATGCTCTGCGTTTTGATAAGGTTGGAGATGAATTTAACACCCAATATGTTATGGTAGCCGGTGGAGACGAATATGAGATGATCAAGGAAATTAAAGCCACAAATGCAACGTTTATTGTACCTCTAAACTTTCCCGATGCCTTTAACGTAGAGGACCCTTTTCTTTCGCAAAATATCGATTTATCGGACCTGAGGGAATGGAACCAAAGACCTTCAAATCCGAAGGTGATGCACGAGAACGAAATTCCTTTCGCTCTAACCACACATAATTTAGAGTCTCCAAAAGAATTTAAAGATCACTTGCTCAAAGCTATAGAATATGGCTACGACAAACAAGCCGCTCTAGAAGCATTAACCACTGTTCCTGCAAAAACATTAGGAAAGGAAAATAGTCTAGGTAAATTAAAAACTGGTTATTTAGCAAACTTTTTAATAACCTCAGGAGATGTTTTTGATAAAGAAACCACATTATATGAAAACTGGGTAATAGGCGATAGACATGAAATAACACCCATGCTGGCAACAGATATTCGCGGTGCTTATAATTTTAACATAGCAGGACAAAAATATCACGTTTCCATTTCAGGGAAAATAGACAAGCCAAAATCAAAAGTCACTATAGATTCAACAAAGCTAAAATCAGAAATTACAATGAATGGTGATTGGATGAATTTAATTATTTCAAATGCAGATTCCACCAAGCAAGATTTTATTCGATTAAACTCAAAAGTGCTTTCCACTGAAAATTTTAATGGTCTGGCCATACTACCAAATGGTAATGAAACCAGGTTTTATGCGATTAAGATTAAAGACGAAGCACACTTAAAAAATGAAAAAGAGTCCTTGAAAAAAGACAGAGATAGCTTAAACAATGAGGTAAAAATTTACCCAATTACCTATCCCAATGAAGCCTATGGCTTTTCTGAATTGCCAAAACAGGAAACTCTCCTATTTAAAAATGCAACTGTTTGGACCAATGAAACTGAAGGCATATTAAAAGAGACCGATGTCTTAATAAAAGACGGTAAAATTGCTAAAATTGGGAAAAACTTAAATTCTGGAAATGCTAAAGTTATAGATGCCACAGGCAAACATTTAACAACTGGCATAATAGATGAACATTCTCATATAGCCACTGCTGCAGTAAATGAAGCGGGTCAAAACTCTACAGCAGAAGTGAGTATTGAAGACGTTATCGATCCCGAAGATGTGGATATTTACAGAAACTTGGCAGGTGGTGTAACTTCCATTCAAATTCTACATGGATCTGCCAATCCTATTGGTGGGCGTTCTGCAATAATAAAATTAAAATGGGGCGAATCGGCAGATAATTTATTATATAAAAATTCCCCAAAATTTATCAAGTTTGCCTTGGGCGAAAATGTAAAACAGTCCAATTGGGGAAGTTTTGCAAAAACACGTTTCCCGCAAACACGAATGGGAGTGGAACAAATATATATCGATTATTTTACCCAAGCCCAAGCCTATGAAGCTAAAAAGAAATGTGGCAAGCCATACCGTAAAGATCTGGAAATGGAGGTTTTAGTTGAAATTTTAAATCAAGAACGCTATGTTACCTGCCATTCCTATGTTCAAAGCGAAATCAACATGCTCATGAAGGTTGCAGAGAAATTCAATTTTAACATCAATACCTTCACACATATTTTAGAAGGTTATAAAGTAGCCGATAAAATGAAAGCACATGGGGTTGGTGGCTCAACATTTAGCGATTGGTGGGCCTACAAATACGAGGTTAACGACGCCATTCCTCAAAATGCAGCCATTATGCACAGTCAAGGTGTTGTAACCGCCATTAATAGTGACGATGCCGAAATGTCCAGACGATTAAATCAAGAAGCTGCTAAATCGGTAAAATATGGAAATGTAAGCGAAGAAGACGCTTGGAAATTTGTAACTCTAAATCCGGCAAAACTCTTACATATTGACCATCGTGTAGGAAGTATTAAGACAGGAAAAGATGCCGATCTTGTTTTATGGACGGACCATCCCTTATCTATTTATGCCAAGGCAGAAAAAACCATTATTGATGGCATCGTATATTTTGATATAAATAGGGACGAACAGATGAGAAAAGCTATGAAAAAAGAGAAAAACGAGTTAATAACAATGATGTTACAAGCAAAAAACAAAGGATCAAAAACACGTTCCATTGAAAAGAAAGAAGACGAAACATTTCATTGCGATACTGTTAACTAAAAACTAAAAAAAATGAATACAACAAAACTACATATACTTATTGCCTGTTTTTTAGTAACAAGCCAACTACTTCATGCCCAACAAACTCCAGCTCCAAAACAAACAATGGGAATTGCGATAATTGGTGCAACTGCTCATATTGGTAACGGTGAGCTTATTGAAAATAGTATCATTACATTTACAAATGGAAAAATTCAATCGGTAAGCGCCAATAATGGAAGCACAAATACAGATGGTATGGAGATTATTAATGCCCAAGGAAAACACATATATCCGGGCTTTATTGCTCCAAATTCAACTTTAGGATTAGTGGAGATAGATGCTGTACGTGCAACCCAGGACAGCGATGAAATTGGATTCATGAATCCCAATATTCGTAGTTTAATTGCCTATAACGCAGAGTCCAAGATTGTAGAATCCATGAGACCCAATGGTGTTTTAATGGGACAGATTGTACCTCAGGGAAGTCGTATTTCAGGAACCTCATCTATTGTTCAGTTTGATGCCTGGAATTGGGAAGATGCAGCAATTAAAGTAGATGATGGTGTTCACTTAAACTGGCCCAACGCCTTCTCAAAAGGACGCTGGTGGTTAGGCGAACCTGCCGTATTAAAACCAAACAAAAATTACCAGGAAGAATTAAACAAATTAAATACATTTTTTGCGTCTTCTAGAGCATACCTCTCTGGAGACAAACCTATTAAAAACTTACAATACGAAGGTTTATCTGGAATTCTTGAGGGCTCACAAAAGCTTTATGTTCAGGTGGATGATGAAAAAGGCATTATAGATGCCATTGATTTTTCTAAAAAAAACAACGTAAAAATGGTTATTGTTGGTGGTTACCAAGCATACAAAGTAGGTGATTTATTAAAACAGAATAACATTCCCGTTATTTTAAACCGTGTCCATAGCAGACCTGAAAGTGACGACGATGACTACGATCTTCCTTTTAAATCTGCCAAATTATTGGTGGACCAAGGGGTATTGGTTGCCTTACAGGCAAATGGAAGGATGGAACGCATGAACACACGCAACCTTCCGTTTTATGCCGGAACCTGTGTGGCTTATGGTTTAAGTAAGGAAGAAGCGTTAATGCTAATTACATCTAACACAGCAAAAATTCTAGGCATAGATAGTTTCTGTGGAACTTTGGAGCCTGGAAAGGATGCTACCTTGTTTATTAGTGAAGGTGATGCTTTGGATATGCGTACCAATGTATTATTGAAAGCCTATATTCAAGGACGCGATATCAGTTTAGAAACCCACCAAACAGAATTGGCTAAACGCTATTGGGACAAATACAAGAACCAATAACAAATATATTTTTGACATAGATATAATTATGAAAGAAATAACCAGCACCCAGAACAGCTATATAAAAAACCTTATTCAGCTAAAAGAAAAATCCAGAGCACGCAAAAAATCTGGTTTGTTTTTAATTGAAGGGGTTCGCGAAATTGAGTTAGCCATTAAAGGAAGTTATTTAATTGAAACTGTTTTGTTTTACCCTGATTTATTTTCTGAGGAACAAGTAAATCATTTAACAAATACACAACACAAAACCATTGAAATATCTAAAGAAGTATATCAAAAATTGGCTTACAGAGATACTACAGAAGGAGTTATTGCTGTTGCAAAAGCCAAAGATTTCTCTCTTAACAATTTAAATATTAAAAATAAAAACCCATTAGTTTTAGTAGCAGAGGCTCCTGAAAAACCAGGAAATATTGGAGCATTATTACGTACTGCAGATGCTGCCAATGTAGATGCTGTAATTATTGCAAATCCTAAAACCGATTTATACAACCCAAACATTATACGTTCCAGTGTTGGTTGTGTTTTCACAAATAACATTGCCACGGGTACAACATTAGAAATCATTCAGTTTTTAAAAGAAAACAATGTATCCATATATTGTGCGGCCTTACAGGCCAGTCAAGATTACCACACGCAAGATTTCACTAAAGCCACTGCTTTGGTTGTTGGTACAGAAGCCAGTGGTCTTAGCGATGAATGGTTAGCACATTCCAACCAAAACATCATTATTCCCATGCAAGGTGAAATTGATTCCATGAATGTATCGGTTGCAGCCGGAATCCTTATTTTTGAAGCCAAAAGACAACGAAATTTTCTATGAAAATTCGTTATAAACAAATCACAAAATCTAAATTCCAACCTAGCCACTTTATAATTTCGAATTTGGAACTTTAAATATTTGAATTTTTATTTTTTTTTATGACAGCTACAACCTTATTCTATGTTATCCTAGCCATATTAATAGTAAATTTTATTATTGACAAAGTCCTGGACGCCTTAAACGCCAAGCATTTTAATGACCCTATTCCCCATGAGCTTCAAGATGTGTATGATGAAACTGAATACAAAAAATCTCAAGCCTATAAAAAGACCAATTACAGATTCGGACTCTTAGCTTCTACGTTTTCATTAGTATTAACACTTGTTTTCCTATTTTTTGATGGGTTTGAATATGTGGACAACATTGCAAGAAGCTATTCTGAAAGCCCAATTATAATTGCGCTTATATTCTTCGGCATAATAATGATTGGAAGCGATATCCTCTCCACGCCTTTTTCTTACTATAGGACTTTTGTTATAGAAGAGCGTTTTGGTTTTAATAAAACCACTAAAAAAACCTTTGTGATGGATAAAATTAAAGGCTGGCTTATGATGGTTTTTTTAGGTGGAGGTATATTGGCACTTATTATTTGGTTTTATCAGTTCTCTGGCGACAATTTCTGGCTGTATGCTTGGGCTTTAACAACTGTTTTTACCATCATTATGAACATGTTCTACGCCAAGCTGATTGTACCATTATTTAACAAACAAACCCCTTTGGATGCTGGTGGATTGAGAGACAAAATTTCAAACTATGCCAATTCCGTGGGTTTTAAATTAGATAAAATTTTTGTCATAGATGGTTCCAAACGAAGCACCAAGGCCAACGCCTATTTCTCAGGTTTTGGCAGTGAAAAACGTGTTACCCTTTTTGATACCTTAATAAACGATTTGGAAGACGAGGAAATTGTGGCTGTACTTGCCCATGAAGTTGGTCATTACAAGAAAAAACACATCATTTTCAACTTAACAGCTTCTATTATACTAACGGGATTAACTCTTTATATCTTGTCTATTTTCATATCAAATCCATTGCTCTCACATGCTTTGGGAGTAGACATCCCCAGTTTTCATATTGGGCTTATTGCTTTTGGGTTATTGTATGCGCCTATTTCAGAAGTCACCAGTTTAATCATGAATTGGATTTCCAGAACCTTTGAATACCAAGCAGACAATTACGCCAAAAAAACCTATAAAGCCCAGCCTTTAATAAGCTCTTTAAAAAAACTCTCTAAAAACAGCTTGAGCAATTTAACACCACATAAAGCCTATGTTTTTGTGCACTATTCGCATCCTACCTTATTGGAAAGAATTAAAAATTTAAAATTAAAGGCTTAAATTTCAATTCATGAAACTTTTCTTGTTTTTATGAAATAAAAAACGTGAAACATCTTATATTTATATAAAAATTCACACAGATTTAGAATCTTACCATTCCTTCAGTTGCAAAAAGCAAAAGGGTTGTAAATTCGCTTTGATTATACTATTTTTAAGTCTATGACAGAATTAGAGCTAGAACAGGAAAATGCTGCCATTACACAAGCTTACAAAGAATTGCTTCGTGTGAGTTACAGAACACTTTCAGACGACGATAAAAAACTTATCAGAAAAGCCTTTGACGTAGCTGTAGATGCACACAAAGACCAACGCAGGAAATCTGGCGAAGCTTATATCTTCCATCCTATTGCTGTTGCCAAAATTGTGGCACAGGAAATTGGCATGGATGCCACATCCATTGCTGCTGCGCTTTTACATGATGTGGTAGAGGATAACGATGATTATACCATTGCAGACATTGAACAATTGTTTGGGGAAACCGTTGCCAAAATAGTTGATGGTTTAACCAAAATCTCATCTTTGGACACCGAAATGGACGTGTCCCTTCAAGCTGAAAATTTCAGGCGCATGTTGCTTACCCTTAATGATGATGTGAGGGTAATAATCATAAAAATTGCCGACAGGCTCCATAACATGCAGACCATGGAATCCATGCGTTCAGACAAACAGGTGAAGATTGCATCGGAAACATTATACATCTACGCGCCTTTGGCTCATAGAATTGGACTTTACAACATTAAAACCGAATTGGAAGATTTAGGTTTAAAATATACAGAACCCGAAGTTTACAAGGATATTTTAACCAAAATTAAAGAAAGCAAAGAAGAACAAGACGCCTATATTAATGAGTTTACAAATGTTATTAAAACCTCTTTGGACAAAGAGCAGTTGGAATATGACATAAAAGGTAGACCAAAATCTATTTTTTCCATTAGAAGGAAAATGCAGAACCAAGGCGTTTCTTTTGATGAAGTTTATGATAAGTTTGCTGTTAGGATTATTTATAAAAGCGAACCTGAAAACGAAAAATTCCTGGCGTGGAAAATTTATTCCATAGTAACAGACCATTTTAGGCCCAATCCCACCAGACTTCGAGATTGGATTTCCTCGCCCAAATCTACTGGTTATGAAGCCTTGCACATTACTGTTGTGGGGCCAAAGGGACGATGGGTTGAAGTGCAGATAAGAAGTGAACGAATGAACGAAATTGCCGAAAAAGGTTTTGCTGCACACTATAAATACAAAGAAGGAAATGAAAAAGACGACAGTTTGGACAGTTGGATTGCCAAACTACAGGAAGCTTTGGAAAACCATGAAACCAACGCTGTGGATTTTGTGGAGCAGTTTAAACTTAACCTCTATTCCAAAGAAATATTTGTTTTTACTCCTAAAGGCGAACTAAAATCCTTGCCAAAAGGAGCTTCTCCATTGGATTTTGCCTTTAGCATCCATACCGAAGTTGGTATGAAAACACGTGGTGCCAAAGTAAACGGAAAATTGGTTCCTTTAAGTCACGAATTGAAAAGTGGCGATCGTGTAGACATTTTAACATCAGAAACGGCCAAACCCAATTCCAACTGGTTGGATTATGCTACCACTGCCAAAGCTAGAAGCAAAATTAAATCTGCTTTAAAGGAAGACAAAAAAATAATTGCCGAAGACGGCAAAGAGATTCTTCGAAGAAAATTGAAACAATTAAAAATTGTTTTGAACGAAAAATCGGTTAATGAGTTGGTAAATTACTTTAAACTTAAAACCAGCCTGGATTTATTTTATAGAGTTGGCATAGGAACCATAGACAACACCATGCTTAAAGAATTTGCTTCATCCAGAAGCAATGCATTCATGAGTTATATTAAGAATAAAATCTCCAGGAAACCAACCCTTACCAAAGAAGAGCTGGATAAAGATGAGATAACCTCCAAATACGATTTATTGGTATTTGGCAAAGAAGAAGAGAAATTGGATTATAAATTTGCCAACTGCTGCAACCCAATTCCTGGTGATCCTGTTTTTGGCTTTTTAACTATTAATGATGGTTTGAAAGTGCATAAAAAAAACTGCCCAAATGCTGTAAGCTTACAGTCCAATTATGCATACAGAATCATGACTGCCAAATGGATCGATTCATCGCAACAAGAGTTTGCAGCTCAAATCATCCTTTCTGGCATTGATAATTTGGGCTTGGTAAACGAAATCACAAAAATTATTTCCTCAAACATGCACGTAAACATGAAAAGTCTAAGTTTTCAAAGTGATGATGGTATTTTTTCTGGTAAAATAAATGTGATTGTCAAAAACAATACCTTATTAAAAAAGCTTATGGAGAACCTGAAAAAAATTAATGGTATCGATAAAGTCTCCAGAGTTTAAAAATTAATGTAAATTTGCCACAGATTATGAGCTTAAAAACAGATACAAAAAATCAGGAAATTGTAAAAAACGTGTTTACAGCTTTTTTGGAAGAAAAAAGCCATCGTAAAACACCTGAGCGTTATGCCATTTTACAAGAAATCTACAATAGCGAAGAGCATTTTGATATTGAGTCTTTATACCTTAGTATGAAAAACAAAAAATATCGCGTCTCTCGTGCCACGCTTTACAATACCATAGAATTGCTATTGGAATGTGGCTTGGTCAGAAAACATCAGTTTGGTCAAAATCAGGCACATTATGAAAAATCCTATTTCGACAAACAACACGACCACGTGATCTTAACAGACACAGGCGAAGTGATTGAGTTTTGCGATCCAAGAATACAAAGCATAAAAAAAACAATTGAAGAAGTTTTTGATATAGAAATCAAAAACCATTCACTCTACTTTTACGGCAACAGAAAAACAACTAAATAACTTATTTTAAAATGGCAGTAGATTTACTACTAGGACTACAATGGGGAGACGAAGGCAAAGGAAAAATTGTTGATGTTCTTACTTCCAATTACAATATTATTGCTCGCTTTCAAGGTGGTCCTAATGCAGGACACACCCTTGAGTTTGATGGCATAAAACATGTTTTAAGAACCATTCCTTCAGGAATTTTCCACAAAGAATCCACAAATGTTATTGGTAATGGCGTGGTGATAGACCCAGTGGTCTTTGCCAAAGAATTGGAAGGATTGGACCAATTTGATATCGATTACAAAAAGAAACTCATTATTTCCAGAAAAGCTCATGTAATTCTGCCAACACATAGATTGTTGGATGCTGCCAGTGAAGCCTCAAAAGGAAAAGCTAAAATTGGTTCAACCCTTAAGGGAATTGGCCCAACCTATATGGACAAAACAGGAAGAAATGGAATTCGTGTAGGTGATTTGGAATTATCAGATTGGAAAGAAAAATATCGTGCTTTGGCAGATAAGCACGAAGCCATGATAAAATTCTACAATGTAGATGTTCAGTATGATTTAGAGGAAATGGAACTGGAGTTTTTTGAAGCTGTAAAAGTTTTAAAATCTTTGCAATTTATAGACTCAGAGGAATATTTGTACCAAGCACAAAAAGCTGGGAACACCATTCTAGCCGAAGGCGCTCAAGGCTCCTTATTGGATATTGATTTTGGCACTTATCCATTTGTTACATCTAGCAATACAACAGCTGCTGGAGCTTGTACAGGTTTGGGCGTGGCGCCTAACCAAATTGGCGACGTGTATGGTATTTTTAAAGCATATACAACACGTGTTGGTTCTGGTCCATTTCCAACAGAATTATTTGATGAGGTAGGTTTAAAAATGGCTAAAGTAGGAAACGAATTTGGAGCTGTTACTGGACGTCCAAGACGTTGTGGCTGGCTGGATTTGGTTGCATTAAAATACGCTTGCCAAGTTAATGGTGTTACTAAATTAATGATGATGAAAGGCGATGTCCTTTCTGGTTTTGAAACTTTAAAGGTCTGTACTGCTTACAACTATAAAGGCGACACCATCACTCATTTACCATATAATATTGAACCAGAAAACATCCAACCTATCTATACAGAATTTAAAGGGTGGAAAGAAGATCTAACCAAGATGACAGAAGCCTCCCAATTCCCTAAAGAATTGAACGCTTATATAGATTTTTTGGAAAAAGAACTGGAAATACCAATCTATGTGGTTTCTGTAGGACCAGATAGAAAACAAACTATTTTTAGGTAACAACTTGCTTGCACTGAGCACAGTTTAAGTCTCTTTCAGAACAAAGTGAACTTGTCTGCCAACAGGCAGAGAATCCCATAAAACAAAACCTGTCAAGTAATTATCTTGATAGGTTTTTCTATTAAAAATATCTTAATGCCACACAACAGAAGATATTAATCATTATTTTTGGACAAAATTTAAGATGTTGCAACAACCAAGTCAGAACTTACTTAGCTTTTTCTTATGCCTTTTATTCTTTGGTATGTCTTTTGCCCAAGAACAAAAACGTATTGAGATTAAATACTCTGGATTTCTGGAGTTTAAGGAAGAAGAAGCTCCTGGTTTAAAAGTCATGACTCGCGACGATTCGCAACAAATACATGTGCTTCACGAAGGTGTAAATATGTATTGTGACCAAGCACTACTTTACAGTAACGAAGATTTTATTGAAGCTTATGGCAATGTTAAAATGGTTCAAGGAGACACCATTAACATGACAGCCAAGTATGTGGAGTACAGTGGCAAAACCAAATTGGCTTTTGCTAGTGGAAACGTGGTCCTTACAGAACCTAATTCCACGCTTACCACAGACACGTTGTATTTTGATCGTGTCAAGCAACAATCCTACTATAAAACAGGTGGACAAGTGGTTCGCGACTCTTCTGGCACCATTACCAGTAAGATTGGTCGTTATTATATGGATGATAAAAAATACCAGTTTGTTAACAACGTGGTGTTAACACATCCTGACTATAAAATCAACACCAAACATTTGGATTTTTATTCAGAAAGTGGTTATGCTTATTTATATGGACCTTCGACCATTGTAACCGATGACAGCAAAACCTATTGTGAAAAAGGGTTTTATGATACCGAAAACAAACAAGGTTATGGTGTTAAAAAAACCAAGATAGAATACGATAATCGGGTTTTTGAAGGCGACAGCATGTATTTTGACAATACTAGAAGCTTTGCTTCTGCAACCAACAACATTACAGTAACGGATACCATTAACAAAAGCATCATTAAAGGGCATTATGCCGAGGTATACAAAGACAAAGACTCTGTTTTTATTACCAAAAGAGCCTTGGCCATCTCAGTGCAGCAAAACGATTCCATTTATGTGCATGCAGATACTTTAATGGTCACAGGAAAACCAGACAAAAGAATTACCAGAGCATTTAGAAACACTAAAATGTACAAATCTGACATGAGTGGTAAAGCCGATTCCATACACATTGACCACCAAACAGGTTTGACACAGCTTATCAATCTATCCAGACTGTCCCCAAAAGATGCCTTTGCCGTTAAACGAAGACCAATAATCTGGAATTTAGGAAACCAAATGACTGGAGATACCATTCATATTAAATCGAATCCCAAAACAGAAAAACTAGACTCCTTAATTGTGTTTTATGATGCCTTTTTAATAAGCAAAGACACCATAAGCGAAGACAGTTACAATCAGATTTCAGGAAAAAGACTGGTAGGACTGTTTGACGAAAAAAACAATTTAAGGCAAGTGGACATTATTAAGAATGCTGAATCCATCTTTTTTGCCAGAAATGATGAGCAGGAACTTTTTGGCATAGACAAGGCTAAATCCGGAAGCATTTCCATCTTTTTTGCAGATGGAGACATTGAGCAATACAACCGCTACAATCAAATTGATGCTAAAACCTATCCTGAATCTGAGTTCCCAAAAAATGCCAGAAAGCTTAGAGGTTTTGATTGGCGAGAGGACGAACGACCTAAAAGTGTGGAAGACTTGTTTAGCGACGATCCTCCTTTAAATTTACCAGTTATTAAGGGGTTGGAAGATTATGTGCCACAGGAAGAGTTTTTTGACGAGAGCATGATTGGCCGTATTGAAAAAGCCGAAAAAGCAGAGCAGCCCAAAGCAAGTAAAGATGTCAAAAACAAACAAAAGAACAATAAAAAGAAACGCTCTAAAGCATCTAGACACCTACCTCAACGTATTTTGGACAGCATGCAACAAAAAAAAGAAAAACCCAAACCCTTAATGGAAGCATCTGAAAATTAACTATGGCTGAAGATTTTTTAAAATACCAAGCACAAACATCACCACATCCATTGGCCATGAAAGTTTCTCATGCCAAAGGATCCTATATTTATGATGTTAACAACAAGGCCTATCTGGATTTTGTTGCAGGTGTTTCGGCTTGTACCTTAGGCCATGGACATCCTAAAGTGGTTGCTGCCATTAAAGAGCAATTGGACCAATACTTGCATGTTATGGTTTATGGTGAATACATACAGGAACCAGCTGTGGAACTCGCCAAATTTTTGGCAAAAAATTTACCTAACAATTTAGAAAAAACCTATTTAACCAATTCTGGTACCGAAGCCATTGAAGGTGCTTTAAAATTAGCCAAAAGAGCAACAGGCAGAAGTGGCATTGTTTCAGCAAAAAACGCTTATCATGGAAATACCATGGGCTCCATGAGTGTTATGGGTTACGAAGAGCGCAAAAGAGCCTTTAGACCTCTCTTGCCTGATGTGTCCTTTATGGAATTTAACAACGAAGAAGACCTATCTAAAATCACAAAAAAAACAGCTGGAGTTATTTTAGAAACCATACAAGGTGGTGCCGGATTTATAGAACCTAAAAATCATTATTTAGAAAAAGTAAGGGAACGTTGCGATAAAGTTGGAGCCTTATTGATTTTAGATGAAATCCAACCTGGAATTGGTAGAACTGGAAAACTGTTTGGTTTTGAACATTACAATTGTGTCCCAGATATCTTGGTTACCGGAAAAGGTTTAGGTGGAGGTATGCCTATTGGTGCTTTTACAGCATCTGGAAAATTAATGGACTTACTTCAAGATAAACCTAAATTAGGACACATTACCACGTTTGGTGGTCATCCTGTAATAGCTGCTGCTGCCTTGGCAACTTTAAAGGAAGTCACCAAAAGCGATTTAATGGCGCAAACCCTTGAAAAGGAGCAGTTATTTAGAAAACATTTAGCGCATCCACTTATTCTAGACATACGTGGCAAAGGCTTAATGCTTGCAGCCATAACACCTTCAGCAGATATCACAAACCAAGTTATTTTAGCCTGTCAGGACGAAGGTCTCATCCTGTTTTGGTTACTTTTTGAGCCTAAAGCCATTAGAATAACACCTCCTTTAACCATTACAAAAGAAGAAATCATCAAAGGTTGTCAGATTATTTTAAAGGTTTTGGATAAAATTCAAGAAAAACACAGCTAAACAACTATCTGAAAATCAATAAAAAACAAGCTTATTCGCAAAAGTGTTCATTACTTTGTTAAAAACATTTAAGCAATTTTATCATAAAAATCAATTAGTACGTTACATTTAAGTACTATAAACCATATAAATGTGCTTATGGAGTTTAGTCCCAACGACAACAATAATTTACCTCTAACGAAATTTGAATCGATGTTAAAAACAAACCATGTGTTGTTTTTCGATTCAGAAGAATTTGAGAATATCATTCACCATTACCTCACACAAGGTAAAATTTCACTAGCCAAAAAAGCCATTAAATTAGGATTGGAGCAGCATCCTGATTCCACCAATTTAAAACTTTTTAAAATTGAAATTTATGTTTTTGAAGACAAGCTGGAAGAAGCAGATACCTTATTGAACGAACTTTATGAGTTAGAACCTCGCAACGAGGAAATATATATCCAAAAAGCCAATATCCTTTCAAAAAAGGACCATCACAAAAAAGCCATTCATGTCTTAAAAAAAGCCCTGGAACTTACAGACGATGTTCAGGACATTTATTCCTTAATAGGTATGGAATACTTGTTCCTGGATAAATTTGAAGATGCCAAATATTACTTTATGAAATGTATGGAAGAAGATATGGAGGACTATTCTGCGCTGTACAACATGATTTATTGCTTCGAGTTCTTGGACCAATACGATGAAGCCATAGACTACCTTAACACCTTTTTGAATAAAAACCCATATTGCGAAGTGGCTTGGCATCAGTTGGGAAAACAATATTACGCATTAAAAGAACACGAAAAAGCCTTGGCAGCCTTTGAGTTTGCCATCATTTCCGATGACACCTTTGTTGGAGCCTATTTGGAAAAAGGAAAAGTGCTGGAAAAACTAAAACGCTATGAAGATGCCTTAGAGGCTTATTCCTTAACATTGAAACTGGATGACGCAACGTCATTTGCCTTATTGAGAATTGGTCACTGTTACGAAAAATTGGATCAAGACGAATTAGCCATTCAGTATTATACCAAAACAGTAAAAGAAGATCCTTTATTGGATAAAGGATGGATTGCCATTACAAAATATTACAACAAAAAAGGTAATTACAAAAAATCACTTTATTACATCAATAAAGCAATCAATATCGATTCTGAAAATGTAATCTATTGGAAACTGTATGCGCAATTAAATTTCAGGTTAAACCTTTTGGAAGAAGCCGAAAGAGGCTACAAAAAAGCTTTGGAACTGGGTAACTACGAATTGGAAACTTGGTTGGTAAGAGGCGATATTTTATTGAAACTTGGTGAACCGGAAGCTGCTGTTTACAATTTTCTACAAGCATCGGAATTTTATCCAGAGAATGCCGAAATTGAATACAGGTTGGCTGGATTGTATTTCACTTTAAATGAAACTGAAAAAGGCGAATATCATTTAAAAAACGGGCTGTCCTTTAATGTAGAGTATGCATTTATACTGGAAGAGCTCTTTCCTAAAGTCTATAAAAAAAGACAAATTAAAAACTTACTTAAATCCAAATAATAGTAAAAACGTCTAACTTTATTTACATACCTTTGGGTCTCTTTTAATAACTGAAGCATGCAAAGACGTTTTAAAGACTATTTCCTAATAACCTTAAAAGGTGTTGCCATGGGAGCTGCAGATGCCGTTCCAGGAGTTTCTGGAGGAACCATTGCCTTAATTTCCGGCATCTATGAGGAGCTTATTTCTACCATAAGCAATGTGAATATTTCCCTAATTAAAACCTTAAGGCAAGATGGATTTAAAACTTTTTGGAAAGCCTTAAACGGTAATTTTATTTTAGCCTTGTTAATTGGTATTTTAACCAGTTTTGCCTCTTTTATGCGACTGGCCAAATATCTTATTGAAGAACATCCTGTTTTAATTTGGTCTTTCTTTTTTGGACTAATCATTGCCAGTATTTTCTTTGTGGGCAAACAAATAAAAAAATGGAGTTTAGCCACAATAATATCCCTTATTATTGGTGCGTTTGCTGCCTATTATGTAACCACATTGCCATCCATGGCCAGCAACAGCAATCCACTGTTTTTATTTTTGACAGGAGCCATAGCCATTTGTGCCATGATTTTACCAGGAATTTCTGGCTCTTTTATTTTGGTTATTTTAGGAGCTTACAAGACCTTAAGCGATGCCATACACGATTGGGATTTTAAACGTATTGCCATTTTTGGCGTTGGAGCCGTTGTGGGACTTTTAAGTTTTAGCCGTGTTTTAAAATGGCTTTTTAAGCACTATCACAATACCACTTTGGCTTTATTAACTGGCTTTATAGTGGGCTCATTAAATAAAATATGGCCATGGAAAAAATCCATTATGGTTTTAAACGATACCACTGGCCAAGCTGTTCCATTTTCCAATATTTCCAATTTAGGGTCCTTATCAGTGTATCAACAGCAAATAAATGATTTTGAATCTTACAAAATTGTTACAGAAGAAAGTGTGTCTCCTTTTGTCTATTCTTCCCTCAACAATGGTGAAAGTTCGCAATTAATTGCCGCCATTGCACTTATAGTTGCAGGTTTTTTAACTATTTTTATTCTTGAAAAAATAGGAAACAAAAAAGCTTAAATGCAGAGCACCAGAACGTTTAAGGATAAGATATTTCTAATCTTAAAAGGATTAGGCATGGGAGCTGCCAACAAAGTACCTGGAGTCTCTGGTGGCGTTGTGGCTTTTGTGGCTGGTTTTTATGAGGAATTTATATATTCCCTTCAAAAAGTGAATGGCAAGGCTTTTAAACTGTTGATTAATGGTAGGTTTAAAAGTTTCTTTCAATATATAAATGGTCGTTTTTTAAGTTTACTTTTCCTAGGAATGGTTGTTAGCTATTTTAGCGTATCTAAAATACTGGACTATTTAATTACCCATTACGAGCTGTACGTTTGGAGTGTGTTTTTTGGAATGATCATAGGCTCCATCTATTACATAAGCAAAGATTTTAAGGATTGGAATTATAAAACCTATATATCTTTGGTTATTGGGATTGTTTTGGGTCTTGGGATTAGTTTTTTGGATCCTGCCACAGAAAACGATAACCTACTGTTTGTTTTCTTTTGTGGCATTATCAGTGTGTCTGGGATGACCTTACCAGGATTTTCAGGTTCTTTTATTTTGATTCTTCTAGGCAACTATGTTTTACTATTGGTCGACTCGGTAAATGCACTTTACGATACCTTTGCCGAATTAATAACTGGCGATTTTAGTTTTATAAACAATTTGGAACGCTTAAGAATGTTGAAGGTTTTGGCTGTTTTCACCATTGGATCTGTAGTTGGTTTGGTAACTTTCTCTCATATTTTAAATTATATTTTAAAGCATTATAAAAGCATAACCATTTCAACCATTATAGGTTTTATCATTGGTTCGCTTGGTGTGGTCTGGCCTTGGAAAAAAACCATTTTTAAAACCAATATGGACGGAGAGTTTATACTAGACACAACTGGACATAAAATCATTGAAAATTACACACGTTACATACCAGAACTCCATAACAATACGTATATGGCCATAGGCTACATCATCCTTGGAATTATTATAGTTTTGGCTTTGGAGGTTTATGGGAAGAAAACCAGAAAAACAAATGGATAGATTTGGCTTAATAGGAAAAAACATTTCTTACTCGTTTTCCAAGACGTATTTTAAAAATAAATTTCAAAATGAGGCATTATTGAATGCTTCTTACGAAAATTTTGACATCCAAAATATTCAGGAATTTCCAAAAATCTTAAAAAGCAATCCAGATTTAAAAGGACTGAACGTGACCATTCCCTATAAAGAAGCCATCATCCCTTTTTTAGACTCCTTAAATAAAGAAGCGCAGGAAATTGGCGCAGTTAACACCATAAAAATCTGCAAAAACGGTAAATTAAAAGGGTACAATACCGATTGGTATGGCTTTAAAAAAACACTGGAACCTGTTTTGGAACCTCATCACCAAAAAGCCCTAATTTTAGGAACTGGAGGAGCCAGCAAGGCCATAGCTTTTGCTTTAAAGAAACTGGATATTGCTTATACTTTTGTTTCAAGAAATTCTTCAGATACGCATCCAATCACATACACATCGTTAAGTGAAAGCGATATACAGAACCATCTTATTGTTATTAACTGCACGCCTTTAGGCACACATCCAAACATAGATGACTGTCCCAAAATTCCATATCAAGCTTTAAGCAACAAACACATTCTATACGATTTAATTTACAATCCCGAGCAGACCAAATTTCTCCAACTTGGAAAAGCAAAAAAAGCCACTACCATCAACGGTCTACAGATGCTTATTTTTCAAGCCAATAAAGCTTGGGAAATCTGGAACAGCTAAATGTTATTTACATAAAATATATACGAAGCCTTTGTAAATATTGCAGTTGTTATTATCTTTAACGCTAGAGTATTTTTTTACGAACCAAACATTTTACAAAAATGTCAGAGCAAGATAACCTGCAAGAAGCAGACGGAAAGAAAGAATCAACAGTTTCAACAGCAAACCCGAAAGATTCTAAAACAACAACACAAGAAATTACAGACAAACACGAAGACCCAGAAAACGATGATAAGGTAATTTCTGAAATAGAGGAATCCAACGCTGAAGATGCTGAAGATGAAGGAAGTGCAGATAGACATTCCATAGTTAAAAAGGACTATGATAAAATGTCTTTGGAAGAGCTTGCAGACGAATTGGAACAGCTTGTAAAAACCCATAAGGTTCAAGCTATAAAATCTCATGTAGAAGACATTAGAAGTGAATTCAAATCAAAATTCAGCACACTTTTAGAAGAAAAAAAGGAAGAATTCTTAAACGATGGTGGTAACGAAATAGATTTTTTCTACTCCAACCCTATTCAAAAAAGATACAAAGACACTATAAAAGAATACCGAACCAAACTTAATGCACACTATAAAAGTTTGGAAAAAAGCCTTAAGGACAATTTAGTTGAAAGATTGGAGATTATTGAAGAGATTAAAGGCCTTATTAACGTTGAGGAAAACATAAACACCACCTACAAACATTTTAAAGATTTGCAGGAAAGGTGGCGAAATGCTGGACCAATCCCTAGAGACAAATACAACAATGCTTGGAACAGTTACCATCATCATGTAGAAATTTTTTACGATTTCCTTCATCTAAATCGCGATTTAAGGGATTTGGATTTTAAGCATAATCTGGAGCAAAAACTAAAAATTATTGAGCGTGCCGAAGAGTTGGCTCAAGACAACGATTTAAATAGGGCCTTTAGGGAATTGCAAGTTTTACATAAAATGTGGAAAGAAGAGCTTGGTCCTGTAGATAAAGAATATAGGGAAGACATATGGAAACGCTTTAAAGCTGCCACAAAAAAAATTCACGACAAGCGTCAGGTGTACTTTGAACAACTGGACAAGGAATACGAAAAAAACCTAGAGACCAAACAGGCCATTATAGAGAACATTAAAGTTCTTGCAGAAAAAGGCGCAAAAACACATAACGAATGGCAGAAAAAAATCAAGGAAGTTGAAGTCTTACGCAACGAGTTTTTTGGTGCAGGAAAAGTTCCTATCAAGGTTAACGAAGCCACATGGGCTGCCTTTAAAACAGCTGTTAGAAATTTCAACAAAAAGAAAAACGCCTATTATAAAAACCTTAAAAAAGACCAGTACGAAAACCTTCAGAAGAAATTAGATCTCATAAAAATCGCTGAAGACAATAAAGACAGTGACGACTTTGAGGCTACCACTCCATTAATGAAGAAAATTCAAAGCGACTGGAAAAAAATAGGTCATGTTCCCAGAAAAAACAGCGATAAAATCTGGAACCAATTTAAAACAGCTTGCAACCATTATTTCGATAAGCTACATGCGGCCAAAAACGAAGCCAACAAAGAAGAGTTTGAAGCTTACGAAGCTAAAGTGAAACTACTGGAAGAGATAAAAAACCTTGAACTTTCCGGAAACAAAGAAACCGATTTGGAGACCATAAAAACGCATATAGACAAATGGAAATCCATTGGCAATGTTCCTTCCAGCAAAAGATATATTGAAGGGAAACTAAACAAAACCTTGGATAGCTATTTTAAAAGTTTAAAACTAAGCAAGACAGAAGCCGAACTTATTAAATTCGACAACAAACTGGAAGTTTTAAACAATGCTGAAGACACTAGACACTTGGATAACGAACGCTCTTTTATAAGCAAAAAGATCAAGGAAGTAAAAAGCGAAATCAATCAGTTGGAAAACAATTTACAGTTTTTCACTAATGTTGATGAAAGCAATCCGTTGGTAAAGGAAGTGATAGACAACATTCAAAAACACAAAGACACTTTAGCACTTTGGAAAACCAAATTGAGCAAAATCAAAGAATTATATTAAATCTATAAGGCAACTAAAAACATTAAATCCTATTTGTTCAAAATAAGAAAACTTATTTGGCAAATAGGATTTAATCTAACTAAACTAACTAAACAGTTATTTTTTTCCCAACTAAAAAATAACCTACTTATTTTTTTGAATGACCTTTAAAAGGTAAGAATTTAAGCTATTAATCTACTACTTATGATATAAAAGTGCCATTCAATTACTATATATACGCACAGGATGTTATTTTGGATTACAAAATCTAAAATTTATTACTTTTTTTTAGCTTCTTCCCAAAATACATCCATTTCAGATAAGGTCATGTCTTTTAAATCTTTTTTTAAAGTCTTTGCTTTCGCTTCTAGATATTGAAACCGTTTTGAAAACTTTTTATTGGTTCGTTCCAGAGCATTTTCAGGATTGATTTTTAAAAACCTGGCATAATTTACCATAGAAAACAACACATCTCCAAATTCATTTTCCATGGCTTCTTTATCACCTTTTTGGACCTCCTGCTTAAATTCATTTAGCTCCTCCTCTACTTTTTCCCAAACTTGGTTTGGCTGTTCCCAATCAAAACCTACGCCAGCCACTTTATCTTGAATTCTGTTGGCCTTTACCAGAGCAGGCAAACTCTTTGGAACTCCTTCCAATACGCTGGTTTTGCCTTCCTTCAGCTTTAATTTTTCCCAATTACGCTTAACGTCCTCTTCATCTTCAACCACAACATCACTATATATATGTGGATGTCTGTCAATTAATTTGTCGCAAATAGTGTTACAAACATCTGCAATATCAAAATGCTTGGTTTCACTTCCTATTTTAGAGTAAAACACTATATGCAAGAGGACATCACCAAGTTCTTTTTTTACTTCGTTTAAATCGTTGTCCAGAATGGCATCCCCAAGCTCATATGTTTCTTCAATGGTAAGGTGTCTTAAACTTTGCATGGTTTGTTTCCGGTCCCAAGGACATTGTTCCCTTAATTCGTCCATGATGGTCAATAAACGATCGAAAGCTTTTAGTTGGTCTTCTCTGGAGTTCATGTGTGATGTTTTGATAAAATTACAATATTTAAAGGGATTTACTGGATTTGCAAAAACAAAAAAAATCCAGCATGATGGCTAGATTTTTAATTGTGATTTAAAATTGGTATATGCTTATTATTCTTCTTCGTTGGAAACAGTTTCATCTACCTCAAAGTCCAACATATCGTGTTTATGAAGTAAATTATACCATTGCACCACTTTTTTGATATCGCTTGCATACACGCGATCTTCGTCATAATCTGGCAAAACTTCAAAGAAATATTCTTCCAAAGCCTCTTTACTATCTTTATGATTGATTGGTGTTTGGTTTCCGTTTTCTTTTTCTTTAATCTTTTTAAAAACCTCGCGTAAAGGCACTTCTTCGGTTAAGGTATAGATAGCGATTTCACTTAACACGCTTACGTTTTGATGAATGTTTACAGATAGTCTTTTTTTATCCAATAAAGATTCTGCAATAAATCCACCACGTGTTTGTGTAATTAACTTATACAATCCTGGTTTTCCCGAAATGGCTAATACTTTTTCTAAACTCATAATTACTTTTTAAGGAGCGCAAATATGCTACGTTTGTTATATTAAAACAAATATTATCGTTTCTTTTTTTGGTTAGGAAAACGCATTCTGTAATCCACACTTATTTTTCCTTTGGAAATGTTGGCCAGTTTTCCTTTTATTAAACGTTTTTTTAAGGTGGATAGTTTGTCTGTAAACAAAATACCTTCAATATGATCGTATTCATGCTGAATAACTCGAGCAATTAATCCTGCAAAGGTTTCGGTATGTTTTTCAAAATTTTCATCAAAATATGTGATGGTGATGGTAGGTTTTCTAAAAACGTCTTCCCTAACTTCTGGAATACTTAAACAGCCTTCATTAAAAGCCCATTCATCACCTTCTTCATTTATTATTTGTGCGTTTATAAAGGTACGCTTAAAGGCTTTTAGTTCTTTTTGTTCTTCTGGAGACAAAGCTTCGTCTTCAGCAAAAGGAGAGGTATCCACAATAAACAACCTTATTGGCAGCCCAATTTGTGGTGCAGCCAATCCAACGCCATAAGCACCATCCATGGTTTCGTACATGTTATCTATAAGCTCCTTTAGGTTTGGATAATCTTTGTTGATCTCTTCTCCCAATTTCTTTAACACAGGATCGCCATAGGCTACAATAGGTAATATCATTTTATGTTTTTTGAAAAATTCACTGCAAAAATACAATCTTTAATTTAGATATATAAAAAAACTCCTTTTCAATTGAAAAGGAGTTTTAACCTCGAATTTATATAAAGAATATTAGCACATTTTGCTTTTATCGGCAATAAAGAACAGATCTACTTCGCCTTTTAATTTGGAATTGATTTTCGCATTTAAGATATCTTTCTTTTTTGCAGCAACATTGTTTGCATCATCCTCATGAACAGTAGCTGCATTCAAAACAACTTCTGTTATAACAGGTTGTGTCTCAACTTGGTTTTGTGCATGACTATTAAATGTACTTAACAGGGCTACAAAAATTAAAATCAAAAATGGTTTCATGTCGTAATTGTTTTCTTGTGACAGGACAAATATATATTCGACAAACGGTATAAAAAGAATAAATTTGTTGAAAGCCAACGTATAATCGATGATATGATAAAGGTATGTGTTTCATCGATAAACGTACTACCCATAAACCTTTACAATTGGTTTTTTATCGATAAATCAATACTCGCAACAAATTGGCAAACAGCTTAAAAACATGTTCCAAAGAGATTTTCCATTGGTATGCGATACTTGTTTTTTTTAATATTTTCAGTCTATTTGAAATTAAACTGATGGACATAAAAAAAAACTCCTTTTCAATTGAAAAGGAGTTTCTATTTAAAAAAGCTTAAAGCTGTTATTTCATTATAATCACTTTCTTGGTTATGGTAGAAGATCCTGCTTCTATTTTAAGCAAGTAAACACCATTAGTTAACGCAGATGCGTTTATTTCCTTTCGGCTTACATTATCTATATTCAAGCTAAGTACTTTTTTACCAGTAATATCGTACATACTCGCTGTTCCACTTAAATAGGAACCAAACATCAAATGAATGCTGTTGCTGGAGACCAACGGATTAGGAAAAACCTTCGTGGATTTCACCACTTGATCCACTTCGCCAATGGATAAGGTTTCCTGTGTTAAATCGCCATTGGTATACTCACAGGTTCCCACGCCAAAATCGGCCACAAAGTAATTGATATTTGCTATAGGGCTTCCAGAGGTTAAATCGTAAATGGCATAAGCGCTTTCACAAACCATCAAATTGAATTCACTGGTTCCAACCATAACCGTTGTTGGTCTTTCACCACATGTTGGTCCACTAGGACTGTAAAAAAAGTACAAGGATGATCCGTTTGTAAAACCAGTTGGAGGACAAAATTGTGCATTGGCCTGGTTAAAACCAAACACAGTCAATGCCGTCAATAAAAATAAGTAGTAATGTTTCATAAGTTTCGTATTTGGGATTATTATGAAGCAAATATATACTTGCGATAAATGTGATTTAAAAGATTTAGTTAAACTGAAATTAAATAACGACAAATTGAATAAACCTGCAAATATAATCGGTAAAATGCACTGTTTAAAGGAGGTTTAAGGCTGTTTTTATTTGGAATACAGGTAACTTTGAAGGATTAAGGTAGCACTTATCTCATCTACCAGAGCTTTATTTTTACGTTTCTTTTTCGACAAACCACTATCTATCATGGTTTGAAAAGCCATTTTTGAAGTAAATCTTTCATCAACTCTTTCAATTGGAATTTTAGGGAACGCTTTTGTTAATTTTTCAAGAAACGGAATGATGAGAGCCTCACTTTCAGAAGGTTCATTATTCATTTGTTTGGGCTCACCTACTACAAATAACTCCACTTGTTCTGTAGCTGTGTAGTTTTTTAAAAAGGTAATCAAATCTTTTGTGGCAACTGTTTCAAGACCAGATGCAATAAGTTGCAATTCATCTGTAACAGCTATTCCTGTTCTCACTTTCCCAAAATCTATGGCCAAAATTCTTCCCATGGGACAAAGTTAACATTTAAAAAAACATGACAAGCCAACTCTTTTTAATTCGTGGTTTTCTGTAGGCTTCCAAATGGGTTTTTATTTGAATAACTTTAGAGATTTCAATTATAGGATTATCTTTGCGAAAACACTATTAAAACAATTATGAAACAACTACAGCAAATAATAGAAAATGCTTGGAATGACCGAAGCTTGTTAACCGATAAAATAACCATAGACAGCATAAGAAGTGTTATAGACCTTTTGGATGAAGGCACTCTAAGGGTTGCCGAACCTACAAGTAAAGGTTGGCAAGTAAACGAATGGGTAAAAAAAGCTGTGGTATTGTATTTTCCAATACAAAAAATGGAAACTTTTGAAGTGGGTATTTTTGAGTATCATGATAAAATCCCTTTAAAAACCGGTTATGCAGACAAAGGCATTCGTGTGGTACCTCATGCTGTAGCAAGACATGGTGCTTACATTTCAAAAGGTGTGATCATGATGCCAAGTTATGTAAATATTGGTGCTTATGTAGATGAAGGTACCATGGTAGACACTTGGGCAACTGTTGGAAGTTGTGCACAAATTGGCAAAAACGTCCATCTTTCTGGTGGTGTTGGTATTGGTGGTGTTTTGGAGCCTTTGCAAGCGGCTCCTGTAATTATTGAAGATGGTGCATTTATAGGGTCGCGCTGTATTGTGGTTGAAGGTGTAAAAGTGGAAGAAGAGGCCGTTTTAGGCGCCAATGTGGTTTTAACCATGAGTACAAAAATTATAGATGTTACTGGAGATGAACCAGTGGAAACCAAAGGTGTTATTCCAGCAAGATCTGTAGTAATTCCCGGAAGCTACACTAAAAAGTTCAAGGCAGGAGAGTTTCAAGTGCCTTGCGCTTTGATTATTGGAAAACGTAAAGAAAGTACCAACAAAAAGACCTCTTTAAACGATGCCTTACGTGAGTATGGTGTAGCTGTGTAAGCTCACTTTTTTATGATTTAAACCTCATCTTTCTTCCTGAACGACGTAGTTTTTTGGAATTTATTTTCTTTTGAAAAGCCCGACTGTGTTTTAACATCAAAGCATAGGTTTCCTCACTTGTTTTATGGTATAACTTTGAATAGGTTTCAGACATAATTTTTATCATGGTTTTAGACAACCATAAACGTCTGAAATTATGCATGCGCTTATTAAAATCCATGGTTTCAAAACGCATCCTGTTTAAATCGATTAAATAAAAATCGTAACGATTATCAGGTTTTTCAACAATTAAGGTGTTCCCAGGAGAATGGTCTAAAAAATTGATGTTGTTTTCGTGTAACTGAAAGGTGAATTCCGTAAACTGTTGCAGAATGCTTTTTCTGTTGGGAAATAAAGGCTTGTGAATTAATTCCCTAAAATCAAAATCGTAATCAACCTGCTTGCTTATATAATAACTGGTTTTAAGACCAAACACATTGGTGTTTTCTACATAAGCAATGGGAAAAGGTGTTAAAATATTGCAAGCCATCAGCTTATTGGCATATTCAAAAGAGCGCTTGGCTTTCGATTTCCTAAGGTATTTGTACACAAAACCATTAAACCCATTTGGTATTTTAAACGACTTGACATTAATGGACTCTCCATCTGCTTCAAACTGTTTGATAACGTTTCTTTGACCTACGGTTATCTCTTTTCCGGAGGTTTCAAAATCTGTAACAACAGCTTGTAAAGCTTTACTTAAATGTTGGTATTTTGGGTGAATGTGTATAATTATATCCGTATTAAGAATTTTCTCAAAGATATGTTAATTGATATTTTAATAAAAGTAGAAAATATAATACTTTGCAGGTAATTAAGTTTTAATTATAAATTCCCTCTTTGCTGGGGAAGCGCCATGAAAAAAATACTTGTCATACAAAACAAACGTATAGGAGATGTTTTAATAGCGTCTGTAATTGCACAAAACATGAAAAAAATCTATCCAGATAGTGTTATAGATTTTTTGGTATACGACTATACAGTAGGTGTAATTGAAAACAATCCTGCCATAGACCACATTATTGAAGTAAACGACAAAGAATTAAAAAAACTTGGCAATTTAAAACAGCTCATCCAAACCGTAAAAAACAGAAAGTACGATATTATTTTCGATCCTTATTCCAAACTACAAAGCCGACTTATTTGTTATTTTTCCAAAGCGCCAATAAGGATTGGTTTTCAAAAAAGAGGCAAAAATCCAATACTTAAATTTTACACACACCATGTGCCGTTATTGGAAGAAAAATCAAACATATGTGGCAAAGCCATAGAAGACAGGGTCAATATGGTGACTTCTGTTTTCAATCTACCAGAACAGCAGATAGATTTTGAGCCAAAAATTGTTTTAACCGAAGAAGAAAAACAATACAACAAACTGGATGCCTACAACAAACCTGCAATTATGCTAGGGGTTTTAGGGAGCACACCTCAAAAATCCATGCCTTATGAATACATCGTACAACTGGTAGATTTTATTACTGAAAAGTATCAGGTGAATGTGCTTTTTAACTATGCTCCTAACCAAAAAGAAGATGCGCTTAGTATTTATGAATCCTGTAAAAACAAAGACAACATCATTATAGATATTTATGAAGACAGCATTCGTGGTTTTATTAAACTCATGAATACATGTGAGTTGCTGGTTGGAAACGAAGGTGGCATAGTACATATAGCAAAAGCCTTAAACAAGCCTACGTTCACCATTTTCTCTCCTTATGTGATGAAAGATCATTGGGCCAGTTTTGAAGATGGCAAAAAACATGCATCCATTCACTTAATGGAAGAAAAACCAGAATTATATAACGAAAACAGCGTTGAAAACAGACGGAAAATTGAAGCAGACCCAAGCTTTATGTACAAACAATTAACACCTGAACTTATTATACCCAAACTAGAACAGTTTTTATCAATAAATTTAAAAAACCAAACATGAATGACTATTCTAGATAAATTTAATAATTGGCGAAGGAAACAACGTTGGAACAGACAATACAAACAAGGACGTTGGGATAGTTTAAAAAAACCCATTGAAGCAACGCGATATCATACCATTAAAGAGTGTATAGATACTTATGGTAAAAAGCAACCAAGTATTTTGGACTTGGGTTCTGGTGAAGGGGTTTTAAACGAATATCTGGCAGCGAATTCTTACCAGTATTTTTTAGGAGTGGATTTTTCCAAAGTTTCTATAGAAAAAGCCAAAATCAAGCAGTTTCCTCATTCAGAGTTTATGTCGGCCGACATTCATAGTTATAAGCCTAGCAGAAAATTTGATATCATTATTTTCAACGAAGCCTTTTATTATATCCATAATTCACAAAAAGAACATGTCCTACAACGCATGTTAAATCAGTTAGAAGAAAATGGTATTCTTATAGTTTCCATTTACAGGGAAGGAACAAGTTGTTGGGAGTATTTTAAAAACTTACAATGTATCGATTTTAAAGTTGTAACAACTAAAGAGGAAAAGACCTATTGGAAAATTGGTGCTTATAAAACCATTACTTCTTAACAATCCCGAAATTGGTCCACACTCGCTTTTCAGTCTTTGTAGTCTTCCTAATAGCCAAATTTTTATTGATGGATTCCTGGTTTTTGTAACCACGTGGATGATCTAAATGAATACAAACAGCACTATAGCGAATTTGTTTTCCCTTGATGCCCAAATTCATTAAACGCTCACCCAATTCCCTGTCTTGTCCACCATATTGCATGCGCTCATCAAAACCATTTATGGTCACAATATCTTTTTTCCATCCTGAGGCATTATGACCATTCCAACTCGCGTTTGTTGGTGTTATGGCGTTTAAAAACCAAGACTTAAACCCTTTTGCTGTTAATTTGTTGTTTTTAAAAGACGGCTTTAAGCCATGGGATTTCAACCATGTTACATTAAAACAATCTCCATTCATAATAGATTCTTTAGTAATGGCTTTAGAAATGTCCATAGGCAGCATAAAATAACCACCAGATAAAAAATAACCTATTTCCCTCTCCCTAAAATGCACCTCCACAAAATCTTCCCTTGGAATACAATCGCCATCAGACATTAAAATATACTCAGCCTGACAATTTACAATGGCCTTATTTAAAATTTGTGATTTTTGAAACCCATTGTCTTCATGCCATATATGGGTTATGGGGTAAAACACTTCTTTTTTAAAGGCTTCAATAAGGTCTATGGTTTCTTGTTTAGAACCGTCATCTGCAATAACAACCTCGAAGTTTTGATACGTTTGATTGTTATATCCATGCAACACTTTTGCCAACCACTCTGGGGAATTATAGGTACTAATTATTACAGAAATAGCAATCTCGCTCATTAATTTGTTGTTTATGCAGCGCAAAGATAAACATATTTCAGGTATTTGTTTTATGAGTTTAAAAAGGATTGATTTTGTCTTAAGTTTATTAAGTTTGACAGAGTTTCCTTAATTAAAATAATATACTA